>Ga0307372_10001030_pt1 | contig 48862 bp, 39 predicted proteins | sample OX1MG_FD_202533 | JGI IMG/M metagenome (GOLD analysis project Ga0307372, IMG submission 202533) | Soil microbial communities from Risofladan, Vaasa, Finland - OX-1 | ecosystem: Environmental > Terrestrial > Soil > Coastal area > Acid sulfate soil | place: Finland: Risofladan, Vaasa | collected...
TTAACCTATTTATTCGGTGCTGTCATACTGCACATTTCATTCGCTAATTTGACAAAAAGAATAAAGGCAAAGCTTAAAAAAGATTTATGGAATGTGCAGGAAGAAAGTTTTTTACAAAACACTGAATTAGTTGAGAGTTATGATGTTTTCAACCTTCCCATGCAATTTGTTTACAAAAAGAAAGTGCATGACGGATGGATGAATATTAATCCATTCAGAGGGATAATGGTTTTGGGTGTCCCCGGATCAGGAAAATCTGAAAGTGTCATTGTTCCGGGAATAAAACAATTTCTAAAAAAAGGATATTCCATGCTTGTTTATGATTTTAAATATCCGACGCTTGCAGAAATTACTTATTATCATTACCTGCTAAATAAGCAACATGGTGGCCCTTTGAAAGATCATACATTTCACTGCATCAATCTTGATAAAATTGAACATTCAAGACGCATTAATCCTTTAATGCCTCAATACATAAATACCTTAGCTAAAGCAGGAGAAACTGCGGATGCAATTGTTTCGGCATTGAAAAAAGGAGAGAAGGGAAGCGGAGGTGGCTCCGATCAATTCTTTACACAATCTGCTATCAACTTTCTGTCAGCTTCCATATATTTTCTGGCCCATAAAGAAAAAGGGAAATATTCATCATTGCCACATCTGTTAGCCTTTTTATCCCGGCCTTATGATATAATATTTAATCACCTCTTTTCAATGCTGGAAGTACAAAGTCTTTTATCTCCTTTTCGTTCCGCATATGAGAATAAAGCATTCGAACAATTGGAGGGACAAATTGGTACTTTGAGAGTAAATATATCAAGGCTCGCAACACCTGAAAGTTTTTGGGTTTTTTCAGGTAATGACTTTGATTTAAAAATCAGTAATCCCAAAAGTGTGTTGGTACTTGCCAACAATATTGATGGACAAAATATTAATAGTGCTTTCTATGCAGCAGTATTAAACAGAACCATAGCTGAAGTAAATTCAAGAGGTAATAATCCTTGCGCTTTGATAATTGATGAAACGCCTACGTTGTATCTACATAAAATTGAAAATCTTATCGCTACGGCAAGAAGCAATAAAGTCGCTGTAATTCTTGGTTTACAGGAACTTCCACAGTTTAATCAGCAATATGGGAAATCAACAGCGGACACTATCTCCTCACTCATGGGTAGTGTAATTTCCGGAGCAGTACGATCAAAAGAAACTTTACAATGGTTAGAAACATTGTTCGGAAAAATAAAACAGAATAATATGGGAATGAATATAGACAGGTCTAAAACCACTGTAAACATTAATGAACGAATGGATACAGTAATACCGGCCTCAAAAATCGCCAACCAAAATGCTGGTGAGGTGGTAGCCATAATTTCAAGAGATAATAATAATGATTTAAAGGAGTATCAAACTAATACTTTCAAGTGTAAAATAAAACTTGATCTTCCCAAAATTGATGAAGAAAAAAAACATTATAAGGTACTGCCTAAGTATTACGACTTTGGGGGTGAGGAAAAGAAAAGAGGATTTTTATTAAAAAACCTGAAGAAAATTTATGCGGAAATTGAAAATTTATAAAGCAGTTCATTGTAGATAGCAAAAACAGAGAAGTCTGTATGTTTGATTTACCGGCCCTTTAAATTCTCTAAAAACCTTCACTGCATACAGAGAACGGGTTATCGCGAAGCAGAGCGGCATTTATAAACAAATTTTATAAAAAGGCAGGATATTTAGCAAGTAGTGAAGACTAATTATATTTTATTTTAGCTACCAGGTCATTGAAATAACCGGCGGACCAGATATCGGTTACCTGCGCATCGGGGATGAAGCGTACAATATCTTCTTTTACACGGTCAAAAGAAACAGCGTTGATCCTGTCCTGTAGCAGCTTTTGGAATTCAGCCGGTGACATGGTATCTTTTTTCCAGTCGCCACTGTCACGTGCTCGCGCAAGAAAATGGTTGAGGTGCAGCGGTGCTCCTTTTTTGATATACCATTCCATGTCATACCAATCCCTGCCCTTAACCCGTTGCTTCCATTTCCGGAATAGAAGAGCATGCATTTTTCCTGCAAAGAGGTCGGAAAGCGCAAAACATTTTACATAAAAGGAAAATGGCTTCAACAAAAGTTTTTCTTCGGTAATGAAACCGGGTGGTGGCATTTTATCTACCTCAATTTTCACTTTAATGGCAGGAAACATCGCCAGCCCTTCCTGAGGTATTACACCCTCCAGTATCAATACTTTCCAGATGGTTTCTGCTTTCAGAAAAGCAGAATCAATATTGGTTTTTGCGGTCTTCTTTTTCTCCTTTACACTTACCTCCATCCCGGCTGCCCTGAATTCGGTGACAATTCCTTCCAGGTAGGGTTCCAGTGAAAAGTCCGGATCCGGTTCCAGCAAGGAAAAATCAAGATCTTCCGAAAACCGGTCCAGACCATAAAGGATGCGCAGACAGGTACCGCCGTAGAAGGCAGCCTTGTCAAAGAAGCCACTGCGGTACAAACCTGCCAGCGCGATCTCCTGTATGATTTCGCGAAGGGCCTGTTCTGCCTGCTCCTTACCCGCCGGATGATATTGTTCGAGCCATTCTTTAATCATAAACTTTTCAATGTTTTAACGAGTATAGCAAGGCTTTCCATTTTTGGGGCTTCCGGTATCCAGGAAGTTATTTTTGAGACATCGAGTTTATGAAGTAAATTTTCATCCATGCGCAGGTCTTCGAGCAACAGTTCCTTTGCCTGAAGCACGCTTCGAAGCAAAATCCCGGGGGTGGTGACCACGAGGTCACACAGCGCCTTTTCACCGGAGGCCACCAGCGCTGACTGGTCCTTTGCCAGTTCCACCTGCCGGATTCCATAAGCGTAATAAGGCAGGGGCAGGTGGGTATAGGTAAACTTACCTACCGGCGTCTGGTACACCTTGCTTTTTTGGGTGGTAACGGAGCTGATCTCATATACCCGTTCCGGGATAAGGCCGTGCCATGACAGGGCTGCGTGGAGCGATACATAACTGGGGCCTGCCAGGTGGTTGGCCAGCAAAAAAGGTTCGGGTGTGGCCATGTGCAGCCGGGGGCCGGGAATGTAAATGCCTCTTTTCAGGCGGGCCAGCAGTCCCTGTTGCACCAGTTCATGGATCTTGTCCCACGGCCTTTTGTATTCCCGTAGGGCATCGAGCAGCACCTGCCTTGAAAGCGGTTGCCCTGCATATGGTTGTATGGTTTCGCGGAATTTCATTATGTAAAATTAATAACTATTTATCGGAAAATAACCGATAATTGAATTATTTTTTGACATATAGTTATTAATTTTGAATATAAATATCGGAAACAATCCGAAAAAAGAGTAAAAATTTTACAAATTTGGATTCTAAGTAAAGTAATAGTGCCTTTGCGGTTTTCGGTTACGCCATCAGTGGTAACGGAGTGAGGTCCAAGGTATAGACACGGGCCAGCGCTTTTTTACCCCTGAAGGTTCCATCCCATCCCTTATGGATGTCACCAGATTTCAAAAACCTTCTCACCGACGGTCGTAGACCTGCAGAGTGAATTCGTTTACCGTGAAGATATATTTAACCCTGAAGAAGATGATTCAGGCCGTCCCCGTTGGGCGTAAAGGCGTTGGGCATGAACAGGCCACTATTACATCCTGCCTGCACCTTAAGAACTTGGTGAAGTTATTACTAGACTATGGCTGCCAAAGTTTACGAGTTTTTAACCTGTATTTCATTTTTAAATAAATGCGTCCTAGTTGTGATAAATAAAATTACAAGTTATAGCCAAACTCTTTAACAATATTTTCATTTTAAAACGTAGTCACAAAAATATTCATGCTTAGCTTTGTTTAGTTGTTAAAGAAAATTAATGAATGAAATAAAAAAAATAATAAGCAAAGTGTTCCTTCTTATTATTGATATTTTACGTTTCGGATATAATACCACAAGGCAGGTTATTTTACCCTGCAAAAGAAAAAAAGGTAATCTTTTATCGAGTTTATTTATTTTTTTTGTTGGCATTATAGAAAGACTTGACAACTTCGAGTACGGTGTATTTCAAATGGCCAATCTACTAAGACGAAAGTATGTAAAACAAACGCTGCTCATAATCGCCGCCATTTTATTTTTATTATCATCTTTTGAATGGACAGGCGGAACAAATGTAAATGCTAATTCATGCGATTATATAACCCGAATTTCTGATACTCCTGTTGAAAATATTGTTAGTAGTAATTATGCAGATGCGCTAATTTATTCAACAAACAATTGTTTAGATAAACAATTTCCAACCTATAAAATCATTGCCCATAGTCGCTTACCATTTACCTCTCCGGTAAAAAAAATCCTGCTTATTCAGTGTATTCGTATTTGATACCATTTATAAATTTTACTTACTACCCTTCAATTGTAAGGATATCAGTTTATTTATTTTAAATGTTTATCAAATAATAGTTATCAATGAAAAAGTTAATCACCCTCCTGTTTTTATTTCCTCTTTTTGCTCAAGCCCAAAACAGTTTTAAAGCCATCATTAAAGACAGCGCTACCAATGAAAGTATGGTTGGCGTAACGGCTTATATCAATAAATTAAAGATTGGGGCCTCTTCAGATTCCGGAGGAAAGCTGGTTATCAACAATATCCCCAAAGGGAAATACGAAATTGTTTTTTCATCAATCGGGTATGCAAAAAAAGAATTAGAATTCTCTTTTCCTTTATCACAACAGCAACCGGTTGAAATTCTTTTGCAAAAAAAAAGCAGCGAATTAAACGACATTATAGTTTCTACCACCAGGACTAACTCGCGTATAGAAGATATTCCTATCCGGGTAGAGGTAATTGGGAAAGACGAGGTAAATGAGGAAACGAATATTAAACCTACCAACATTTCAAAACTTTTGTTAGAATCATCGAGCATACAGGCGCAGCAAACCTCGGCAGTGAATGGAAATGTGAGTATCCGTTTGCAGGGGCTTGATGGTAAATACACCCAAATTCTTAAGGATGGTTTTCCACTTTACGGCGGGTTTGCACAAGGATTAAGCATTATGCAAATTCCTCCGCTTGATTTAAAACAGGTAGAAATAATTAAAGGGTCGTCTTCTTCACTGTATGGCAGTGATGCGATCGCTGGTATCATCAATTTAATTTCAAAACAACCACATGAAAAAAAAGAATTGACATTTCTGGGTAACCGCACTTCCCAATCAGGAACAGATGTTGATGGATATTTTTCTCAGAAATGGAAGAAGATTGGCCTTACCTTTCTTACAGCAAATAATTTTCAAAAAGCAGTAGATGTTAGTAAAAACGGTTTTTCTGATGTGCCGCAAACCAAAACTTTTACTATTACCCCCACCTTTTATTATTATTTTAATCCCAAAACTACCCTGCGTTTCGGACTCAATGGTACTTTTGATAATCGCAAAGGAGGAGATATGCTTGCATTAAAAAACCAAAAAGATAGTTTACACCAGTTTTATGAGAAAAATATTTCCAATCGCGTTTCCACTCAATTCTTATTTGAAAAAAAATTCAATAAAGGCAATTCGCTAACCATCAAAAACAGCGTATCTTATTTTGACAGGGAAATTAAACAACCTGCATCAGCTTTTAAAGGAAATCAAACCAGCAGTTATTCTGAAGCTTCTTACAATTTTAAAATACCCAAACAACAATTTGTTGCAGGTATAAATGTTACTTCAGAAAAATTTACAGAGGACAGTAGTAAAAGTCATCTGCAAAGAAATTATAATTACAGTACCGCAGGGATTTTTTTGCAGGACGACTGGAAGCCCAACCCAAAATTTACTTTGGAGGCAGGATTGCGAACCGATTATCAAAACCAATTCGGAAATTTTGTGTTGCCCCGTTTGGCCGTAATGTATAAATTCAATAAAGAATTTTATGTGAGAGCCGGTAGCGGATTGGGTTACAAATTGCCCACCATATTTTCTACAGAAGCAGAACTGGCAGGTATTAATAATATTCAGCCCTTATCCAATGCTATTAAAGCAGAAAAATCTACCGGGGGAAATTTAGATTTTAATTATAAGAAACAGATTGGTGATGAAAGTTCAATAACCATAAACCAATCTTTTTACATTACCCAAATAAATAACCCTTTGGAACTGGATACTTTTCATTTTGTAAATATGAGTAAGCCTGTAATAACAAAAGGATTTGAAACGAATGCCCGGTTAAATATTGATGACTTTCAATTTTTTGTAGGGTATAGTTTTGTTGATGCAAGAAGAAAATACAACAACATTCAATCCTTTGTCCCGCTAACACCAAAGAACAAAATAAACATTGACATCATTTATGAAAAAGAAGATAATTTTTCTGTTGCTTATGAAGGATATTATCTTTCGTCCATGTATCGTGATTATGATACAAAGACGAGAAGTTATTTTACAAGCGGTTTAATTGTTCAAAAGCATTTTGAACATTTTGACTTAATTGCTAATTGCGAAAACATATTTGATGTAAGACAAACCAGGTTTGAAAAAATTGTAATTCCACCGATAAGCAATCCCACATTCAGACAGATATATGCCCCGTTGGATGGCAGGGTATTTAATGTGGCGGCGAAAATAAATTTGTAAAAGATATATGATTATTCAGTTTTCGATTCTTAAAATCACTATCCATTTTAGTATGCTGGTGAAACCTTTATGTAGCCAATAATTCAAGCTTACCTTTCAGAATTTAAAATTTAGTAAATTTATTATTCCATATTAATTCATTTTATAATAGGAGCAAATAAAAGTTGCCGCTATGTGATGTATTGTTACAGGAAATCTGTCCCTGATTTTGCAAAAGCTCTTTAACGTCAGTAATTATTATTTTTAGAGAATGAATATCCTTAAACTATTTTCAATTACATCATTATGTACTGATCCCCTTCTTTAGCAATTGAGCATTAATGGCTACAACTATTGTGCTCAGGCTCATCAAAACAGCGCCTAAAGCAGGGCCTAAGACAAACCCTGAAGTATACAGAACACCTGCTGCCAAAGGGATGGCAATTGCATTATAACCGGTAGCCCATACCAGGTTTTGAATCATCTTTTTGTAAGTGGCTTTACCAAAAAGAATTAGTTTGGCGATATCATTTGGATTACTATTTACCAAAATAATATCTGCTGTTTCCGCTGCTATATCAGTGCCTGAGCCAATAGCAATTCCTACATTGGCTTGTGCCAATGCCGGTGCATCATTTACTCCGTCACCAGTCATCGCCACAAACTCGCCTTTGTTTTGAAGATCTTTTACAATTTCTACTTTCTGATGGGGTAATACCTCGGCAAAATATTTATCTAAACCCAATTCATCTGCAACAGCTTTTGCTACTATTTCATTATCACCGGTCGCCATCATCACTTTAATTCCATTCTTTTTAAATACTTTGATCGCTTCTTTACTTTCAGGGCGAATGGCATCCGCAAGAGCAATATACCCGGCCATCTTATCATCAACCAATACAAAAACAATAGTTTCTGCATTGCTGGAAAAAGCATCTTTTGGGGCTTCCAGGTTCTTTTCTTTTAAGTAACCCGGACTAACTACTTTCACTGATTTTCCTTCCACTTCTGCTTCAACACCCTGGCCGGTAATTGCATTAAACTTTTCTGATTTTGGTATTGTTATTTTTAGTTCTTTTACCTTATTGATAATGCCAACCGCAATCGGGTGTTCGGAGGTTTGCTCCAAAGCGCCGGCTAACCGTAATACTTCTTCTTTTGAGATTTCATTATTACTACTTTCATAACGGGTAACACCAAACACCCCGGTTGTAAGTGTTCCTGTTTTATCAAACAAAATGGCTGTTATTTTTCTTGATTCTTCAAAGGCGGTTCTGTTCCGTATCAACAACCCATTTTGTGCAGAAACAGCAGTTGAGATAGCCACAACCAATGGAATGGCTAAACCAAGAGCATGCGGGCAAGCAATGACCATAACGGTAACCATTCGTTCCAATGCAAAAACAAATGGAAAGCCAAGGATCAACCAAACCGCCAATGTACCAAAGCCTACTGCCAAAGCAATAAAGGTTAGCCATTTAGCGGCACGGTCAGAAAAATTCTGCATCCTTGATTTCGCTTTTTGCGCTTCCTCAACCAATTTAATTACCTTATTCAGGTAGCTATCCTTACCGGTATGTTCCACTTTCATTTTAATTGAACCATTCCCATTGATAGAGCCACCGATCACTTTGTTTTCTTTTTCTTTCTTAACAGGCTTTGATTCGCCGGTTAACATAGATTCATTGAAATAGCTACTTCCTTCTTCAATGATGCCATCCGCAGGCACTTTTTCTCCGGGTTTAATCATGATAATATCATCCTTAGCCAACTGGTCTATTTTCACATCTTCAACCTGTCCATCCTTTTTAACCCTGTGCGCTTCAGCCGGCATCATGCTTACCAACAATTGTAACGCTTTGGAAGCACCTAATACAGATTTCATTTCCAGCCAATGACCCAATAGCATAATGTCAATCAAAGTAGCCAACTCCCAGAAAAAATCCATGCCTTTTAAACCAAAAACAGTTGCTGCGCTATAGAAATAAGCTACAGAAATCGCCATAGCAATCAGTGTCATCATGCCGGGCCCTTTTACTTTTATTTCATCCCGGAAACCTTTTAAAAAAGGCCATCCACCCCAAAAATAAACGATAGAAGAGAGCCCAAAAAGAATATACGAATTACCGGGCAGTATCCATTTATAATGAAAAAACATTTGGATCATCGGGGAGAAAATGAGGACCGGAATGGTGATGGCGACGCAAACCCAAAAACGTTTTTTAAAATCACGAATCATCATTTTATGATGGTCGTGACCAGCCATACCCATTGGTATAGAGCCATGATCGTCGTGATTCATTTTACTATGATCCATTTTTGAGTGATCCATTTACCTTAGCTTTTAAATTTACTTTCTGCCCCGGTTTCTAAAAATCAGGAAAACAATGAGAATTATGACTATCGGAATTATCCACATTCCATATCCCATTCCCCAACCCCAGGAATTATTGTGCATCATTTGATTTATTTATTTTAATTGCTGATTAAATTACCCGAATAGACAGAACATATAATCCCCATAAATGCCTGCTGCAATTTGCAACAAGCATAATTTTATGACCATTTTTCAAGTGGTATTATTTATTCATCATACCCTTTTCGCCCATCATGCCCTTTTGCTGCATCATGTTCTGCATCATCTTCATTGATTGTGGGTTTTGGGCCATCATATTCAACATCATGCTCATCATGGCAGGATTTTGCGCCATCATATTGTACATGTTCTGAACTCTTGTGCTATCACCTCCTGCCATATTCATACCTTGCATGCGTCCATTCTGCATCATCTGTCCATTTTGCATCATGCTCCCATTTTGCATCATTTGCATGGCATTTTGATTACTCCTTATATGCCCCATCATGTTAGTCATTAATTGTGGATTGTTGGAGATTTCCGTCATTATAGAGTCCTGCATGGCATTGTCTTTCAGCAATTCCGATGCAGAAGGAGTCGTGTGTTGAGCACAGGATGAGGCCCCTATTGCCAAGCCTATTACTATCAATAGGGTTTTAAAATTTTTCATTTTGATTATTTTTTATGGTTATTAATTTTGTTGTAATATTTTTTTCTTTTCTTCAAACTTTTTTTGTTTATTTCATTGCGTTGCAATTCTTTTCTTCAGCTTGTCCAACAATATTTCTTTTTTTTAAATCCACATCAATTAAAATGATATGTTCGGGTCGATTGATGGTATGAATGATTCTTACAATTTATATATATATCAATTTCAGGTCCAACAATCCAAATGCTTTGTAATCCAGCCCAATTATATATACCGAAAGCATCCCGATTTTATATTTTCATCGCTTCCCTTTTCATTTTTTCTTTAGGTGACAGGTTTAATGTGGAACTACAATACTGGCAGCTAATCTGCATATTACTGATTAATACATTCATCATGTGGCATGTAATAGTAGTGTTTACATAAGAACCCAAATGAGAATTATTAATTCGCATTGCTTCCCATTTCATTTTTTCTTTGGGAGACAGGTTTAATGCAGTAGCGTCCTGTGATAAAATACATTGCCTTTCACTTCTTCCTATATTATTCTTTGAACCATCGTCAATTTTCACCGCTTCCCTTTTCATTTTTTCTTTAGGAGAGAGATTTAAGGAACTGCTGAAGTATTGACATGCGCCTAAATTATCCATCACCATATCATGGTGCATCGGACAAGTATATGTCACTTTTCCTAAGTTTTGTTTAGTAAACTTTGCTTGATTATTTGGTGCAACCTGTGCAAATATTGAACCTGATATGGTGGTTACAACTGCCATTATCAGCATTTTAAACTTTTTCATTTTTGTAAATTTTAATGTTACAGGAATTAATACTTTGGTATGGCATTAGAAATGCCTGGAGCCACGCAAATAATTTTGCATGGTTCGATTAAAGGATTAAGTCTAAATGCGGAAAACGCGGTCGCGGAGGTAAATAGCTATACCGTTACCAGGTGGTGGAGCATGGGTAATGGGGATTACTTCTGAAGCAGAAGCCAATTCATTGAAAGATAATTCTAAAAAATAAGGAGGTAAAGCAACGGCGGTTGAAGGTGTGGGATGAAAAACTGATTCAGGGATATTCTGGTCCTTATCATTTTTGACAAACCTGTTTTCATTCCTGCAGCAGTTATTGTTTTTCTTATTCATCTGCACATTCCCACACCTGCCACATTTTGCGGATATACAGCGGTTAAGACCACGATCTGCCTGGCTATCGGTACAATATTGTTTCTGTAAAGTGAAGCCTAAAGAAGCAACTATGTACAAAAGGGTTATTATGGTAAGAAATACTCTTTTCATTTTATAACTGAGATAAAATACTTTTCTAAAAATGGGCTCAACTTTATTTTCCGATGTTTAAGTAAACACAAAGGAACAAAATATACAGCGGGTAAATAATGACCTAAATCAGGTTTTTACATAATTTTAATTATGCGTTTTAAATATTATTACCACTCCTTACTAAAAGTCATGACTTTAAAATTTCGATGTGACTTTAAAATATTAATAAGTTATAGTAATTCCGGCACCCAGCCCCATATCACTGTCATAATGTGTAGAAAGAGATAAATATTTTGTCAGGATATATCTAAGCCCTGCTGCATATTCTTTATCAGTATTTATCATAAAATTAAAACGCAGGAGCGGAGTTACTGATATATCTTCCCTGCTTAGCTGAAAGCGGAATTTGCCATTACCATCAATACGGGCATCAGCAATAACCAACATGGGTAACGTATAGGCTATACCTGCCACCACCGTATTTCTATGATCTTTATTACTTACCTGACCAAACATATTCTTTGCATCACTGCCGAAAATATTATTTTTTTTAGGATTATATTTCTTGTAATGATAGTCATATCCTACATAAGGAAACCACCATTGCATTCGGCCAAGATACCGGCCCACCATAGTTTCACTTTCGTAACCCATTTTATCGTTTAAGCCCAGGTGCCACATGGTACTTGCCTGCCATCGTGTATTTGCCAACATTGCCAGGCCATCGCTGCCACTACTTTCCAATCCGATTCTTGCCATCACATGCGGCATTTGATCGTCCCAATACAATTTTCGAAGCGCCAGTTTCGGATCCGGTATTTCCGGATTAACCGGCGAATTTTCGTAACTGAAAACCCTTCCCATTCCGCTCATCATGTGGTACAAAATATGGCAATGAAAAAACCAATCGCCGCTTGCATTGGCCGCAAATTCTATGGTATCTTTTTCCATGGGCATAATATCCAACACATTTTTTAATGGGGCATAATCTCCCTGCCCGTTGAGTACCCTAAAGTCGTGCCCGTGCAGGTGCATAGGGTGGCGCATCATCGTATTGTTGTAAATAATTATTCTTACATTTTCCCCTTTTTTTATTAAAATTTTATCTGTTTCAGACAATGTCTTATTGTTGATGCTCCACACGTAACGGTTCATGTTCCCGGTCAGATCGAATTTCAATTCCTTCATGGGGCCTGGAGGTAATGTGGTTTTCTCCGGGGAACGCAACATCCCATAGTTAAGCGTAACCATATCTGCCCCATTACCTGGAGAAGCGGGAGCCATATCCATCCCGGGCATCTTATCTGTTTTCATAGTATCATTCGGATTTTCGGGGCCTGTTATTTCAGGGTACATTACTGTATTCATATCCATCTCCTGGTTTTGCATTGCCATACCTTCCATTTGTACCAGGTTACCTTTCATGTCCATCATATCGTTCATCATCTTCATTCCTTCAAAATATTTTAGTTTGGGCAGTTTTGCCGCAGGCACTTTCGGGCCACTGCCCAGCCAAAGAGAGGCATGGCCGGTGCGGTCTTCGGGAGTTGCTAAAAATTCGTAACTCTTGTTGTCGGGTATCGTCACTACCACATCGTATGTTTCTGACACACCAATGATAAGCCTGTCCACTTCTACAGGTACTACATCATTTCCATCGTTGGCGACCACTGTTATTTTTCCGCCTGAATACGTGAGCCAGAAATAGGATGACGCACCGCCATTTGCAATACGTAATCTTACTTTATCACCCGCTTTGAATTGAGGCTGCTCACTATCTGCCTTTCCGTTTATCAGAAACCTGTCATAAGCCACATCACTTACATCCATCGCTGTCATGCGTTTCCATTCATTGGTTAGCTTTGTCTTAAAATGCCCGCTCTTTATCGCTTCGGCATAGCTTTGTGTGCTACCTTTTTGTATGGCAAACCAATCTGTAGCATTGTGCAGGCTTCGGTTAACTTCTCCGGGTTTCATATCTGTCCAATCGCTTAATACAACCGGTATCGTTGGAATATCCCATTCTTTTCTTTTATTGATTATGAAGGCTCCATACATGCCAATTTGTTCCTGAAATTGAAAATGGCTGTGGTACCAATAGGTGCCGCTTTGAATAAGAGGAAACCTGTACAAATAGGTGGTATGCGGTTTAATAGGCATTTGGGTAAGATTCGGTACCCCATCGTATCGGTTTGGAAGAAAAATGCCATGCCAGTGCAACGAAGTTGCTTCATTCAATTCATTGTGAACGTAGATCTCCGCTGTGTCGCCTTCTGTAAAGGTTAATGTAGGCATAGGAATTTGCCTGTTTACAGCAATAGCAGGTCTTGGTTTTTTACCAAAAGTGACAGTGGTGTCTCTTATATATAAATCGTATCGTACCATATGGGGTGGCGCATTATCCCGCAAAGTTTTAATGAACCCCGGTGCTGTCTTTGCCATATCCATATTGCCCATATCTTCTTTTGGAGAAACTGATTTCTTTGACATCTTCATTCCCGGCATTTCCTGCGCAGATGCGAGGGAATAGATAGATATGAGAAGCGTTATTAGAATTATTTTTTTCATGTGTTTGGTTTATTGACAACATTTCTTCTTATGAATAAAAATTGCTTTTACAAATTTTGATACTATTTTTTTTAAATTTTTCATTATGGATTTATTTTATCAAGGCTGTCGCCTGCTATTTGCGTCCAGTTAATAATGATCGACTTCTCCTCTTTGCTGAGCCTTGCGCTTTTGTGCATTAATGTGTAAGAATGTAATGGCATTTCATTGTCTCTGGCCTGGTCTGCTATTGATTTTAATTTACTCTGTTGCCTCCTTGTCGCGTAAGAGCCAAATTCACTAAAATTAAGTTCCTTTTTTCCGTTGATTATATGATTGTTCAAAATCCACCCAACAGGCTGCACGTAAGTGTACCAGGGGTAATTGGTATTATTGCTATGGCAATCATAACAAGCAGTTTGCAAAATCATTTTCACATTTTCGGGAACGGGAATCGTTTTGGAAATATCGGTTGGTAAAACCTGCACGCTTTTATTTCGTGCAGGTTGTATAAACTGAATTGCAAAAAACACGATTAAAAGAACCAATAGAATTTTTTTAATCCAGCTCATAAATTTATTGTTTTAGGGTTTCTTTTATTGCACCGCAGGTAGGTGACTTTTCGCCCATATAAGGGTTCTTGATTTCTTTTACTTCGCTGAGCCATGTGCCTTTTCCACCATCATACATTGGGCATGAATCCAGATATAAAGATTTATCGGTACCAACAGATTTTACCAGGTCGGTCATATCTTTACTTAGCATTTCAAAATGTTCCCGCTGGTGCTCAATTTTATCACCATTTTCATTGATGTGTTCGCTGTTTTCTTTTATGTCGCCTACTAAACCAAGAAACGTTTTTTTCTGTTCGGGCGATAAAGAAGAAGCATTAAATTTTGACACGGCATCTAAAATTTCCTGTCCGTTTTTTGCTGCCTCACTTCCGTTATCTGCAGCCAAAGAATTTTTCATGTTTATATAACCGGTTAAAATAGCATCGGCAGGCGTAGCATCAGTTGCTTCAACCGGCGCAGTCATATTAGTTGTATCTGCTTGTGCTGAATCTGTATTATTTGTTTGTTTACTGCTGGTAGAATTGCAAGCAATAAAAGATAGCGCTAAAATTCCGGCGCTCAAAACCATGATTATTTTTTTCATTATTGTTGATTTAATTATTTTTTGAAATATTTTTTTAAAATCAAAAATCCCGAAAGAATCATTATTCTATCGTTTCTGTTGTTTTACCACAAGTGGGCATGGCCTTGCCAAAGTAAGGATTTTTAATAGTCTTATTGCTGCTAAGCCATGTTGCCTTTTTCATAGGACAATATTGGTAATAAACAGGCGCTGAATTGAGTTTCACTGTTTTAGCTAAAGCAAACATATTGGCTGAAAAAGTTGAAAAGTGTTGGCGTTGGTCTTTAATATCTTTAGTGTCAGATATTTTTCCGGCGTCTTTAAGTAATGCTTCCTTGTAGGATTCGTGAATGACCTCTGAGGAAATACTATTAATTGTTTTTACAAATTGTTCAGCATTTGCGGCTGCTGATTTTGCGTCGTCAGAAGTTAAAGCGTCTTTTATGTTGTAGTAAGAAGTGAGTAATTCGGAGGGTTGGGGTGCTGAAGTATCCTGTGCAAAAGTTTGCTGCACCAATGCGGTTGCAAAAATGGCAACCATTACCATTATTTTTTTCATTTCTATTTGATTTAATATTAATAATAATTACAGGCATGGAATATATCCCATGCATACTATTGAAAAACATCAAATCATATTTGAAAACTCCGGATAGCTATGCGGATGTCCGGTATAGGTGGGTGATGACTTCGGACAAAATATTTTATATCTGCAATTTGGGTTGAGTGAGATAAAATATCGATATTATAAAAGGAAGCACGGTATGAGGTAAAGGAAACCGAATTGATAAAAGTTATCGAAGATGTAAGGACCTTATCAATCTTCTGAAATTGCATCACTTCACCATTACAGCAATTATCCTTATCATTTTTTGATCCATGGTTTTTAATATTCGCCCCGTGATGATGCCTAATTAATGATCCTGCCACACTTTCTTCATGATGAGGTGAATTAAATCCCATGTCTATTCCAACAGCACAGGCAAACCCAATAACAGTATTCAGTGAAAATACTATTAGAAGAAACAGCGCTTTAAATTGTATAGATTTTTTTCTTTTCATTAACCTGATGCAAAAGTAAATTTTTTAATTAAAAATGAATCGCACAACTATTGCAGGAGAGGTTATATAATAATGTTTTAACAATGTTTGCAACAATGCTGATTGTTTTTTGCTTTTTCAAAACATTCCCGGCCTTCTTTAAATGCAAAATATGAAAGTCCTAATGTACCTATACTATCAATATATGGGAAGTGTGTCAATTCATATATTCCGCTACTAACCAGCAAGATTATTGACATATAAATACAAACTTTGGTACATGCTGCATCTGCAAGTATGGCTTCTGAATTGAGCTTATTGCCTACTTTACGCTTGAGTAACATTAAGGCAGACATAACAACAATGGATATTAATGAAATGACAACACCTATAAAAGTAGTTGCAGGGTTGTGGCCAGTCCAGATATTATAAACGCTTGTTATTATAAGCCCTCCAACCAAAAAGTAAAATGAAAAGCCGGTAATTCTTAAAGCTGTTTTTTCAAAATTATCTCTATTACTATTATTCTTTTGAATACGAATGATCATGTGAGCAATACCAAGTCCGGAGATTACTTCGATAAAGCTATCTGCCCCAAAACCAAACAAAGCCAAACTGCCATCTTCAAACCCCATGTACGTTGAGACCAATCCTTCGGCAATATTGTAAAAAATTGTAAATACAGCAAGGCCCAAAGCCCATTTGTATAAATGGGTATTTTCAGTTTTAACTATTTCTAATGTTTGCATGAATAAGTAAATATACTTTTAAAAAATGCAGGTTTACCGCATTAGGAAAATATCCCGGTATTATTTTCTTTTAAAGCTACAAAACAAAAAATTCTGTACAATATTAAATGGGGTAGAATGATTTTCATGGATACATTTAATTCTATCAAATGCTATTTCAAATCTTGCCGACATGGAAGTTTCGGAATATTTTTTTACACCTAACCCGCTGCATTTATCAGGCCCCGTTTCTGAAAAAGTTCCCAATATTAAATAGCCGTTTCGTTTAATAGCCTCATCTGCGATTGAAATAAAGTTACCCATATTTTCTTAGGTGCAAAGAAAATGAAATAGCCGCCCTATTATGCCAAATTGTATTGAACAGGAGGTTCAAATTCGGGATCATCAGAAACTATTCATTGCACTCCCTTTACAATTTTTCAATTTCACTCTCAGATTTCAGGAAGGCAGAGGATTCATGCCAAATGCGGTTGATTGCCTCTAACAAAGGAAGTGGATCGATGAATTTGCCGTTTTCCTTAATTGCAAAATGCAGATGTGGTGCAGTCACAGCTCCCGTCGCTCCACTAATTGCAATGGTATCACCAGCAAAAACCAAATCGCCGGGACGGCATAAAAATTTACTCAAATGGCAATAGATACTTTCAATTCCGTTTCCATGTTGAATTATTAAATAATTTCCTGCTCTTTTATTATAACCTTCCATTGCAATAAATCCATTTGCAATCGTCTTTACAATTTTATAATCAGCTTTTAAATCTATTCCTTCATGAAAAATTTCTTTGTGATAAACTGGATGGAACCGTTCACCAAAACCCGATGTTATATACTGCATTCCATTTAATGGAAGGGAAACGGCATTGTTTGATTTTAAATCTGATTCTTTTTTAAAATTAATTTCTTTTTGTGACTTGCTTGTATGACTATTATCAAACTCACTTTTTGTCTCGGGTATCTTCTGAGTAAGAGAGCCAAGGATTCTTTGGTTACCATGAGCTTCGGTCGCGACAATTGTACTTCCTTTTTGTGAAATCGTTATTAGCTGTGCATAAGAATCAGCTCCTTTAAATAATAATAATATTAATAAATATTTTATCGTAAATTTTGATATTTAGAACTTAAAGTAATAAATTTACCTAAAATAATATGAAATGACGCAATTTTCAATTGAAGAACTTCCTGAAAAGCAACTGGAACTGATGGGGCTTAATAAAAAAGATATTTTAAACTTGCCTCCAAGGACTTTTAACGCATTAATGTCGGGAAACAGAACTTCTCTAATTAGATTTAATAAGTTAAATGTACCAGGATTGGAAGGGGGCTCATTGGATGCAAAACTTTCTTTGCAAAGAAAACCGGATGGCAGTGTAGCGATCCGTTTCCATCCTATCAATCAAATGCCGAAAAACACCTTTAACCTTACTAAAGACGAAATAGACCAATTAAATAATGGAACCAATTTTATTCAGAAACAATTTGCAAACGGAAGGGAATATCTTGTTGGTATTGATAAACAAACCAATGAATATATTGCTATCAATAAAGATTCTATTGAAGCGCCTGAAAAAATTAACGGAATTGAATTAACCGATGCTCAGGTTAAAGATTTTAAAGAGGGACGTGATATAAAAATTGGAGGTCAGAAATTCCGGTTAAACCCTAATGATGAATTAGGCATTGGTAGTACCGATAAAAATTCGATGCTTTCCAGTCTTGAATTCAAACATTCCAAATATAATTCCTCAGAGCTATTATTTGACCTTGCACTCTTATCAACCGGCGCAGGATCGATTTTTATGATTGGGCACCTTGCCGATTTATTGATTCTTACTACAGCCTCAACAATGAGGGGCAAGAAAAAAAATAATATCAGTCAATTGGTAAACCAAAATAAAACACTTCGTGATGCACTTGCAAAAGCTTCGCCTGCAATTGCCGGCAAAATTAAAAGAGGTGAATTTATGTCTCCGAAGGAATTAAAACAAATGATCGAAAATCATTTAGATCGCCATATAGAAGTGGGAGCCATGGATGATTTGGAATTTAAACCTGGTTATCCTACAGGCGTAAATGCCACTGTAATAGACGAGAATAAAACTGAAGAAGTAAAACAAAATCATAAGCCGGATATTTTACTTACACCCGATAAAATTGCGGGAGACGTAAAAGAAGAACATGCGGGTAAATCTAAAATTATTAAAGATCAACCAAAGAAAAAATTCTCCATCAAATTGTAAATAAAAAAGATTTTTCAATTAATACTTTCAATTGAAATTGATAAACCTCATGGAAGATCTTACTAATTTATATTATAAACCTAATAAATTTAGTCCTAATGAAAAAGGGATTGAGATCTACCAAACAACGACAAAAGGAAACATTTATTACAAAAGCTTATTCCCAAAAACTTCCTTTGATGCAAAACTGGACCACAACGCGGGATCCGGAAAAATATGGAAAGAAAGAGATTCAGACAGGCCCCTGGCTCCTAAATTAAAGAAAGGTGAATTCGCAGTGGTAGAGCGCAAATATGCCAAAGTTGGAATGTTTGAATTTACCACAAGGGACAATCATAAAATAAATAATGCAGCAGATGTGGCCTTCATATTCCGACAGTTAGAAAGTGAAGCCGTTGAACAAGCCTTTGCCGTTTATATTGATAAGGAAAAAAGGCCATCCGTCCAATGGCTGAGTATGGGGGGGATCAATGCTACCGTCATTGATCCAAGGATTATGGTGGATGCAGCACAAAGATTAAAAGCAAGGGAGATTTACCTGGTTCATAATCATCCTTCAGGAAATTTGAAGCCATCCACAGCCGATATGAATATCGTTGCAAAATTGAAAAATGGTTTTGAACCAATGGGAATTATGGTAAATGCAATCATCATTAACCTGGTGAGCGGTAATTATTTGCAATTTGACGAAAATGGTGGTTCTGTCGCAGGGGAAGGTATTGCCTCTTATGATTCAAATACAGAAAAAAGAGTCGAAGTATTTTCTTTCAATAAACAGGCATTCTTACAATCACCAATAAATACCAGAATCCAATCTCCTGCTGATGCTGCCCAATTTCTTTCACAACAAAAATTTAGTTCGGGCAAAAAGACAGGTTACCTTTTGCTCAGCACGAAGAATGAAATCGTGGGAAATTTTTTTGCAACAAATCACGAAAGAAATAAAGCCTATAAAGAAGTAGCCGGCCTGGTATCAAAATTTGGCGCCACCAGTGTTATTGCATACACAAACAAAGCTGACAATGCATCCTTTTATAGGGATTTACGTGCTGATTTAAAAAATCTGGAAATAGGTCTTATGGACGTAATTGAATGTGAGAGCAGCGAATTCGTATGCCAGACTTTTGAAAAATACAAGTCATTAATGGAGCAGGGAAGGTTGTACGAGGAATCTACAGATTATAATGTAAATAAAACGGGAAATGTGAACACGGAATATGAATTAGGATTTGGTCGGTTAGGGAGTGGCATTACAGTTTGGAACAGACTCCAGATTGAAAATGATGATTATAAAACAATTGCACATATTTCGGATAGGGGACAAGTTAATTTCTACGATGAAAACTTACCTGATACTGTCAAATTGCGGATAATGAATATGGCTGACATTCAGGAGACAAAGTTTGAAAAGTTCCAAAATAACGAAATGGGATATCATGAAAACAATTTACCCCCGCAGTCTTACTCTTTCAATCAGAATTCAGAAGCGTTTCAGCAAAACAATCAAGGATCACTTAATGATTCATCAATTGCCAAAGAAATATCAACCAATTATATAAACAATAAAACAAAAATCATGAACACTCAAAACACATTAAGCGATGAAAACCTTACCGGCCAAAGTTCAGACTTAGATAACAATGAAGAAAACTATCTTCAAAAAAATCTGGATTATATTAATAACCAGATTAAGTACCTCGGGTTTGGCGAGGGACATAGTGAAGCCCTAAAAGAAGCAATGAGAGAAGGAAGGGAGAAAATTGCTTTTCCAATTTCAAAAGAATTCTATTCTCCTCTGAATTCAGAAAAAAAGCAGGAAGTTGACTTTACTTTACATTTTGGCAAGGGCAAAGAAAGTAACATGTATTTTTTAAACAGTTATTCTGCACAATTGAAAGGACTGCCTGAGGATAACAACGAGAGTCAAAAATTTTATATCAATAAAGGAAAAGGCATTACAGCAAAAGAATCCTTCAATTTACTTTCAGGCAGAGCAGTAAATAAAGACCTTACCAACAAAGAGGGCGTAACCTACAACGCATGGATAAAACTAAAACCATCAGAAGCTAACAGTGAAAAAGGAAACAGAGATTTTCAAATTTTTGGTGAGAATTACGGATTCGACCTGGAAAAAACTTTGTCAAAATACCCTGTCAAAGAAATGGAAACGCCTGAAGCAGCGGACAGATTAATGAACTCCTTAAAAAAAGGAAACCTCCAGGCAGTCACATTTTCTGAGAACGGCCAAGAAGCTACAAAGTTTATTTCTCCCAATCCTCAATTCAAAAATCTAGACGTTTTAAATCCTGACGGATCCAAAATGTTTATAGCTACTTCCGCTTTGAATAAAAATGAAACCGCTCCAAAACAAAGTGTTCAAACAGAATCTTCCCCTGTTATGAAAGAAAGTAAATCAGCAGGTATTAAAAGATAATCGTGTATGCATCGCTGTTATTATTAAATCTTTATTGGGAAAATAAAATTAATTCTTATGAAATGAAGCATAAAAATTTTCGAGCAATTTATACCAACCGCGATGAAAATTTTTATGCGGAATTCCATGTGGCAAATAAAAAACAATAAAAAATATACACATGAAAGTAATCATTACCGAGAAACCTTCGGTGGCAAGAGAAATAGCTGAAGTATTAAACATCAATACGAAACATGATGGTTATATGAGCAACCAGGAGTATGCTATTACCTGGGCCTTCGGTCATTTAGTTGAATTATGCCCTCCGGAAGTTTATGGATGGAAAGAATGGACAAAAGAAAATTTGCCTATGCTGCCTGCCCCGTTTAAAATACAACCTGCACAAAGATGGGATGCTACTAATAAACAATTTGTAAAAGACATGGGCATCCAAAAACAATTGTCTGTTATTGATGATTTATTTTCTGAATGCTCTGAAATAATTGTCGCAACAGATGCAGGCCGTGAAGGCGAATTAATTTTTAGGCTTATTTATCAGCACCTGCATTGCACAAAACCTTTTAAAAGGCTTTGGGTTACTTCACTTACTAAAAAAGCTATTGAGAAGGGATTTAGAGAACTTAAAAATGGGAGTGCTTATGATAACCTTTATCAATCCGCACGATGCAGAAGTGAAGCGGACTGGTTGGTAGGAATGAATGCCAGCCGGGCGCTCACCGTTGGTGCAGCTTTTCTCAGCCGGTTTTCTTTAGGTAGGGTTCAAACACCAACCCTGGGCATTCTCTGTAAACGATTCAACGAAAATAAAAATTTTATACCTGAACCTTTTTTCAATTTTTGCATATCCCTTGAAAAGCAGGGGCAGAAGTTTAATGCTGCAAGCCAAAATTATACGAATAAAGAAACGGCCGAAAACGTTTTTAAGATGGTACAAAAGGCTGAGAAAGCCACAGTAACTTCTGAAAAAAAAGATAAAACAGAGAATGCCCCATTGTTATATGATTTGACAACCCTGCAAAGAGATGCCAATAAATTCTATGAATTTTCTGCGGACGATTCTATCAGGTTAGCCCAATCACTTTATGAGAAAAAGTTGATCACCTATCCGCGTACCGGTTCCTGCTATATCCCCGAGGATGTTTTTGAAGAAATTCCTGGACTGTTAGAAGTAGCTGAATTAGATGCAACCTTCGGCACCGTAGCTGCTGAATTAAAATCCGGAGCATTAAATAAAAGAAGCGTCAATGGTGAGAAAGTTACAGACCATCATGCGATTTTAATCACTGAAAATTATGCTGAAAAATTAGGCGAAAAGGAAAATAAAATCTACCGGCTTATTCTTTGCAGGATGATAGAGGCATTTTCAACCCCTTGCATCAGATCGTTAACGACCATTCAGTTGGAATGTGAAGGTGAACGCTTCAAATCTTCAGGAAATATCATTAAAGAGGGAAACCAGGGATGGCGGGCAGTCAAACAAATTGCAAAGATGAATGAACCTGATAAAAGTGATCCCGAAGAAGAAATACAAATTTTCCCTGAACTGGTTCCTCATGAAACGATTCCAAAAATATCTGCAGAGTTACTTTCAAAGATGACGAAGCCAAAGCCTCTCCATACTGAAGGCACTTTGTTGCTTGCTATGGAAACCTGCGGCAAAGAAATTGAAGAAGAAATTTTTAGAGAAGCCCTAAAAGAATGCGGGCTTGGAACACCTGCAACCAGAGCCTCCATCATAGAAACCTTAATAAAGCGAAACTATGTTGAGAGGCAAAAGAAGTTTGTTATTCCGACTCCAAAAGGTTTGGCCGTTTATTCTTTATTGAAAGATAAAACAATTGGTTCAGCGGAGCTGACCGGTAAATGGGAACAGCGCCTGGAGCAAATCAGCAGAGGAAAACAGGATCCAGAATGGTTCATGCACGATATTGTTAATTATGCAAAGCTTATCACAGAGGATATCCTAAAAATCGGAGGATCCTTACTGGGCGCTGACTTAAGCGAAACAAATACTGCCGGTATCCAATGTCCCAAATGCAGAAAAGGAGAATTGAGAAAATCTGAAAAAAATTATTACTGCAGCAATTACCCCAAAAAAAATACGAATGGATCTGCTGATGAGGGTTGCACCTTTACAATCCGGACACTCATTGCCGGGAAGAAAATAACTGAAAATACAGTAAGACAGATTTCTGTAAAAGGAAAATCTTCTTTGGTAAAGGGATTTAGAAGTAAGGTCGGAAAAGAGTTTTGCGCCTACCTGGTTTTGAAAGAAGACTGGCAAATAGGTTTTGAGTTTGAACAAAAACTTCATAAGGTCTAAATTCTTTCCCTTTCATTTTACCTGAATTACCGAATTTTACAATGAAGAAAAAACAGAATTATAATTCTTTACAATTATCCTTTTTTGATGAGGTAGTTATTCACAAAAATCGCGGTAACGAAAATCTTTTGGAAGATAATTGGAAAAGTGTAATTGATCATTTTGAAAAAGAGAAGCAAACCACTAAAAATGTAAAAACTGAAAATAATGAAAGAGACCTATCAGAAAGTAACAGGGGAAAACGGTCAGGATTATCTGATGCTGACAAACGAGGAAACTATCTTGATTTCGGAACTTCCCTGGAAGGGACGGGTACTTTACGAAATGTTGAAGGAACAACAGCAAAAGCGATTTTTAATGATGAAAAAGTCAGGAGAACTAATTCCCTTTCTGCAGAAAATAACGAAGAACTATTACGACAGAATGAGCTATCACATCATAGAAAACGGGATGATGGCGACGGAAGCGGAAGAACTGGAATGGCCGGAACTGACGAAAGCAGCTGGACTGAGTTAGCTTCATTAGAATCCTTTTTGGATTTTAAGGTTATAGAAATTGTATTACCAAACAACAGAGATCCTAATTACATTGTTACAGCATCCATCGGCGAAAGCCTGGGTGAAAGATCCGAAACAAGAAGATTTTTGTTTGACGACTCACCCAATGATCAGGAAATATCCAAAGCTATTCTTGATACCTACAAGGAAATTGCAAGTCAGCCGGAATATGCTAATGGTGATTTTTACGAACAAAAATTACACACCATTGCTTCAAACGTATTAGCTGAAGTAAATAAAAATATTTCTGAAGAAAAAACGATTGAAGAACCGATTACCGATGTTACCAACTTTCACACCCTTTCCGCACCCTACGAAAACAGGGCATTCTCAAAAAAAATAAAATACCAGGATAATATTGCAGCACTGGGCCTTCTTTTAAAATTGGAAGATCAACACCGAAATGCGACGCACGAAGAACAGAGAATTCTTGCCAGGTATGTTGGATGGGGTGGATTAAAAGAAATTCTTTTAGACCCTAATAATGACGATCTCTGGAAAACAACATCCGATATCGAATTAAGAAGTTTTGTGAGCGATGTGTATGACCGGTTTAGCCGATTAGATATCGACGGTAGTCAGGGATTATTACAAGCGGCTAAACGAAGCATTATAAATGCTCACTACACTCCTTACGAAGTAATCAACGCCATCTATGATGGTGTAGAAAAAGCAGGTTTTAAAGGCGGTAATATTTTAGAGCCTTCTGCGGGTATCGGAAATTTTCTTGCAGCGATGCCTGTTGATATGGCAAACAGTTCAGAAGTTACTGCCATTGAAATGGACAGGACAACGGGTAAAATTTTACAACGACTATTTCCAACTGCAGAAACATACATTACTGCCTTTGAAAAAATATACCTGCCTGAAAATCATTATGACCTTATCATCTCCAATATTCCTTTCGGCTCTGTTCCTATTTATGATAATCAATTAGCCGCGTTAAAAGACAAACGATACAAAAACGCCTCTGGTAATATTCACAATTACTTCTTTGCTAAATCCATACTGCTTGCCAAACCAGGCAGCATGATTGCGTTTATTACCAGCCGTTATACGCTCGACAGTCAACAAAATAATGATATCAGGAATTTAATAAATGACAATTGCGAATTTTGCGGAGCGATAAGACTACCGGATAATACTTTCCAGGCCAATGCAGGCACACACGTGGTTTCAGATATTATCTTTCTCAGAAAATTTAACCTTGGCGAAGAAAAAAAACAATCTAATAATTTTCTCAATGTAAAATCAAGCCCCTTTTCAGATCATAAAAACCAATCCGGCATTATTAGTTACAATGAATATTTTTTTGATCACCCTTCGCACATGATTGGCCAGATAGAATTTGGCGGCCAATACAGCAAAGAAGAGTTTAATCTTAAAGGAAATAAAGAAATTAACCTTAGAGCAACGATCAATAAAATTACTGATTCACTGTTTAAAAATCCGGTTTTACTAAGTAATAAAATACAAAGAAATAAAACAGAAGAAATAAATGCGGAGGTAGAAAGATATATCCAATTGAACCAGTTTGATAATATCGGTAACCTGATAGTAATGAAGGATGGCTCTGTGGGAATTATTTCCGACAAATTTCATATCAATGAAGAACTGGATAACAAAATAAGAGCATTAGGATTAGACCCGGGTAGTATTCGCCATAACAGAAAAAATCTTAGCTGGAAAGATGAGGAATCATTAAAAAATAATGGGATAGATATTTCTGATTTCTATTACCGTGTTGTTGAAAATGTCCGAATCCGCAAAGAAGACTTACCCAAAGTGAGGTACATTCAATCTTTGAGGGAAAAAACCAAAGAACTCATTTTTAAGGAATCTGGTGGTTACAGTGATATTGCTCTCAATAACATCAGGGCTAACCTCAAAGCCACTTATGAAGAATTTGTTTTTAAATATGGAAATATCTTAGATAAAAACAACAGTAAACTTACCGATTTAGATGCTGATAAATACGTTATTTCGGCGCTCGAGAATAAAGATAAAATAACAGGAAAAATATCACCCTCAGATATATTATTTAAGAGAACCATCAATCCCGTAAGAGAGATACACAAGACCGATAGTATTCAGGATGCAATTACGCTCAGTCTTCAAAAATACGGCAAACTGCAGATGAACTATATAGCTGAATTGATGGATAAGACCTATGAAGAAATCATGCAGAGCCAAAAAGGAGATGCAACTTTTATTTTTAAAGATGAAGCAGGTAATCATCTTACCAGAGAAGAATATCTATCCGGAAATGTAGTAGATAAACTAAAATTGGCTAAAACTTTTTCTGAAACCAATCCGGATCCGATGGCTATCGGATGGATCAACAATGCTGAACAATTGGAAAAAGTGCAACCAAAACCAATTTCAGCTATTGATATTTATAGCCCGATGCACGCAAGGTGGATACCTCAGCATTATATTCATGAATTTCTGCAGGCCCTTTTAAAAACAGACCAATTGGATCTTAATTTTTCAAAGAGTTCCGATGCTTATTCTATAAACATTTATGATAGATCAGGTATTGTTGCAACTTTTGCCACCAAAAGGAAAAGCGCTGCATGGGTTATAAATCATGCTCTTAATGGTATGGAACCAAAAGTTACTTACATCGTAGAGGTAGAACCGGGTAAAACCAGGATTGAATTTGATCCTGAGGATACCCAACTCGCTAAAGAAAACTACCGTAAAATTAAAATCGCATGGGATGATTGGAAATATAATGACTACAAACGAAGAGAGCATCTGGCAGGCATCTATAACCAAACATTTAATAACACCATTCTCAGAACATATGACGGCTCTCATAGCACTTTTCCAGGATTAATAGGCTTTACCCCCAGGCCACATCAAAAGGATGCGATCTTTCGAAACATACAACAAATGGGTGGAATCAATGACCATATAGTAGGAGCAGGAAAGACACTGATACAGGTAGCTACTGCAATGGAATTACGCAGGCTGGGCATGGCAAATAAGCCTTTAATAATTGGCTTGAAAAGTCAGATACCTCAACTCTATGAACAGTTTAAAAAAGCGTATCCACTCGCTAAAGTACTTTTCCCCAATGAAAAGGATTTTACTAACGCCAACCGAAAAAGGCTTTTGAATAACATCGCAACAAACGATTGGGATGCGATCATTTTATCACATGACCAGTTTACCAGGATCAATCAACCGGTGGGTATTCAGGTATCCTTAATCGAAGAACTCACAACAGTCCTTAAAGACGAAATGAGCAATACTGAAGATAAGCAGGAAAAGAAAAGATTGGAAACGAGATTATATAAATATGAACAAAAAATAGCAGCGCTGATGGATACTCCAAAGGACCAGGGCGTTCTTGATTTTTCGCAATTAGGAATAGATTTTCTCATGGTAGATGAAAGCCAGGAATTTAAAAACCTGGAGTTTTCGACAACCAAAAAAAATGTCAGGGGTTTGGGAAATCCTCTTGGAAGCAAGAAAGCATTTAATATGCTCGTTGCTTGCAGGCATCTTCAAAATTTGCATAAGGCTGATAAAGGCATCATTTTCTCATCAGGTACTCCAATCAGCAATACAATGGCTGAATTGTATTTATTGTTCAAATACCTGCGTCCCAATAAAATGAAAGAAACCGGGATTACCAGTTTTGACCGGTGGGCGGCTAATTTTGCCAATGACTATTCTGATCTTGAATATTATATGGGAAGGTTTAAAGAAGTTCACCGCTTTCGTGAATTTGCCAACCTTCCGGAACTACTAACCATGTACCGGGAAATTGCAGACGTTCGCAATAACAATAACCTTACGCTGGATAAGCCTAAAGCAGAACATACGCTTATTAAAATACAGCCTTCCGAAACTCAGCTAAAACTTATTGAAAAATTACAGGATTTTATTAATTCGAAAGGAAATGATTTTGCAGAAGAATTAGGACTTATTGCAGGCTATGATGATCGCAAGGGAATCAACCCCTCCTTCGCTCTATTAGCAATTAATTTCGCAAAAAAATTAAGCCTCGATCCAAGATTGATTGATCCTTCCTATTCTCCAGGAACCAAATTAATGGAAGCTTCGAAAAACATTGAAAAAATTTATTTTGAAACCAATTCTTTTAAAGGAACGCAATTAATCTTTAGTGATATGGGTACACCTAAAAGCAACAATAAAATGGATAACCTCTTTGAACATCTGTCAGGAGATATTCCGCAAGCTGACTTACTGGAAATCTTCGGTGAAGATTATTATGAAAAAAAATCGAGGCCAAAGATGCAAGACATTGAAGCAAAGATTAGCGAAGTTTTAAAACTTACCGATAATGAAGTTGGTGATCTTGTGGAAGAAGCCAATGCATTGGAAAACTTTAATGTTTATTCAGAATTGAAACGCCTCCTGGTGGAGAAGGGAATTCCTGAAAAAGAAATTGTATTTATTCATGATTACAATACCCGAAAACAAAAGGAGGATTTATTTGAAGCAGTCAATAAAGGAGAAATACGTATTGTTTTAGGTTCAACCAAAAAACTGGGCACGGGAGTTAACGTTCAGAACAGGGCAGTTGCAGGACATCACCTGGATATTTCATGGAGACCTTCAGATATAGAACAAAGAAACGGCAGGTTTGAAAGACAAGGAAATGAAGCGGCAAAAATTTATTGCGATAATAAAGTAAATGCCTTTTATTATGCTACCGAACGTACTTTGGATGCCAGCATGTACAATACCGTTTCACAAAAAGCAAAGTTCATAGCTCAGTTAAAAACTACTGCCAGCGCTGATGTCAGAACTGTTAAGGATATTGAAGAAGATGTGGATATGGGCAGCATGGCCGCTGAATTATCGGGCGATCCTGTGTTCAAAGAAAAAGCAAATCTTCAAAAAAGAATTACTGAATTAATTCAACTTGAAAAATCTTTTAATTCAAAGAAATATGATTTTGAAAATAGTTTAAGGCGGTCAGAAACAAGAATTAAATCGTTTGAAAAGCAGGCCGCCATTTTAAAGAAAACAATTCCATTATTAAATTCTATTCCAAAAGATGAAAAAGGGGAATTTATTTTTTTGGCAAAAGTGTCAGGGCAGAATTATAACAAAGTTGGTGAATTTGGAACCGCAATGATTTCTGAAGCCGAACATGCTAAAAAGTATAAACCCACCGGGCACGTTTTTGTATTGGGAGAACTTTGGAATTTTAAAATTCTGGGAAAAGTGGAGCATAGCTTTATGAATAATAGAAACCAGGTAAGCAGGGAATTAATGTCTCCATTAAACGATAAAATAGGAGAAACAAAAGAATTGCCCATAGGAGAAATGGCAGCAGGTTTACAAATTAAGCAGGCCATACTTGAAATGCCTAAGGATTTGGAAAGATTTTCCCGAAACATTGAAAAAGAAAAGCAGGATGTAGGTGAGTACTCCAAACAGCTGAATTCTATGTTTCCATACAAAGAAGAATTAAATACTAAAAAAGAAAGGCTTTTAGAAGTAGATAGAATCATCATCAATAAAGCAAAGGAGATTGATGAATCTAAAAAAGTAACGGAAAGCCTTCAAGGTATGGAAGAAGAACCACAAAAAGCTTTTTGTATTAAAAGAAGTTTTTAAATTAAGTTATGGTATGTTGGACTATTTTGAAACAAGCCTGATTTCTGTAGTATCCATTATTTTGATTTTAAAAATAATAAAACAGGTACTTATTATAAGAAAAGTAAAGAAGGGAAAAGTGTAAAAAAATAAAAAAACGGAGCTTTAAAACCGAACTAAAGTTTTGATAGATTCAATTGGGTTTAATTATTGTTAGGGCGTTCCTAAAGGCCGGGCTTTCCACTTCAATCCTGGTTACAGCCAGGGATTTTCGATTTCAATCCCTAACGCTGGCCCTTTCCTCTTTTTCCTCCACAAGCCAAATGAAAAAAGTATTTTGTTTCATACCGCTTGCTCAAAGCTTTTTGAAAATGCAAAAGATAATCCGTTTCCAGGCCCTCCATTTTGCACTCTTGATTGTAGCCTGTAATCCGTTTATCATTTGCGCGGTATATTAAATGCAGTTAACAAAAGGGAGAAAAATACTATCGAAAAAGATAGAAAAATTTAACAAAATAGCCCGTCAGTGGGCGAATTCTCAATGCTTTTAAAAGTAGTTATAGATAAGATTTATACGGTGATAACTTCTTAAAACTGAGGCAGCCTGTTTCTGATTTGGGAGGAAGTAAAACTTTACTTTTGAAAAACCTATATGGAAATTAATTGAGTAAATGAAAGCGGTAGTTAAATTTGAAAGATTATTAAATATCAAAAAGAAAAGTATATATGGTTTTGAGTTGAAATACTCATAATTTCAAAAACTTGTAGTATTTTCAAAAACTTAAAAAAGTTGATATGTTGGACATGATTGAATTTGGAAAACGGGTGCAGGCTGTGCGGGAGAATGTCCTGCAAATGAATCAGTCAGAACTGGCAGAAAAGATAAATACTTCTCAGGTATTGTTGTCACGAATTGAGCGGGGAATAGGAGGGAATATTAATGTGGTATTCGATTTGGTTAATTATTTGTATTCCAGAAAAATTGCTGCCAAAGAAATCTTTGGAGAGAGATTTTCACTTGACTTAGTAGCGAAAAACTCTAACAATCCCAAAACAACAAATACACAAATTGAAGGCTTGGTAAAAGAATTACAAAAGACCATGAGTGCCGATTTTGATAAATTATTATTGTTGTTGTCATTACATAAATGAGCCTGTAGGTTACTGTCTCCAACTTTTTGGATTGTCTGGTAGTTCATTCAAATTCTATCAAATAGAATTGTACTATAAAATTATATTTTGAAAATTGGAAGCGAAGTTTTAAAATCCTCCTCATAATTCTAACTTTTTAAGTTTCCTACTTCTTACTACAAACCTAAAACCCGATTTTTAAGGAATGCTGAAGAAGGTTTTCTTTGAACGAACAAAAAGCCACGATTTCAATTTTTTTAAAAAAAAGCTATTCCATTTTCGGGGAATAGCTTTAGATAAATGGATTCAGCAATAATTATTCTGATTTTACAAAATTACCGTTGGCATCAAAGATTTTATCTTTTCCGTTGATCTCTACTTCATAAGATGTTTTTCCCCGGGCATCTAACACCTTTCCAACATCACCAAATTTAGCACTTTTATAATGTTCTTTTATATAACTGTCCGCAGATTTTGGGAGTTGGCTTACAGGAATTGCCTTTACGATCTCAATAAAATTTCCGGCAGGAGTATATTGAACAGAATTTGCTTCTCCATCTTTTCCACCCCAGTTGGCTTCATAATTTCCATTCTCTTTTTCCCATGTAATGTGGTGCGTTTTTGATTCAGGATACTTTTTCATATTTGTGTTTTTTACAACTGCGGGAACGTTAATATGTTCATTGCCGCCTTCATTTTCCTGCGCGAATGTTGTGCTGCTTAATGCAAACAATATCGCGACTAAACTGAAAATCTTTTTCATAATTTTTTTAATTTAATTGTTTTTGATTTGTTTTATTACATAAATTTATAAGGTGAATCTGGAGAGAATTTGAAGATTGGTAATAAAGGAGGTATATAAAATGTTAATTAAGATTTCGGCCCTTTGTTATTTCTTCCTGAACAGAAGTTTATAGATTACCGGCACAGTTGTAATTAATACAATAAAAATTACTATTACAAATAAATGCTTCCTTAGGTCAAACGCGAAGGTGCTTAGAAATAATTTTTCAAGATAGTGACCTGCCATTAATACCGTAAAAACCCACGCCGTGCTTCCCATAATATTATACCGAAAGAATTTTTTTTTCTCCATCTTTACAATACCCGCCACTACGGGTGCAAATGTCCTCAGTATGGGTAAAAACCTCGCGATTACAACGGCAATCCCTCCATGTTTAACGTAAAAATCTCTTGCCTGGTAAAGATGTTTTTTTTTAAACAGAATGGTATCTTTTCTTTTATAAAGCACCGGCCCTGTTTTTCTTCCAAACCAATAACCCAATTCATTGCCTAAGACACCTGAAACAGAAATTAAGAAAAATAAGAGTATTACTTCCAAAAAATCGCTTCCAAGGCCAATATGTAGAAAACTTTGCACTAGCATGTGGCTGTAAATTCCGGAAACAAATAGTAAACTGTCGCCGGGCAAAAAAAAGCCAATCATTAATCCTGTTTCAGCAAAAATGATAAATAATACAATCCACAAACCTCCATGATTAATATAAAATACCGGATTGAATAAATCCTTTATGGTGATATTTATAAGTTCAATCATAATTAAGAGGGATATTTGGCTAAAAACAATTATTCGATTAAAATATAAATATTATTATCTAATCATTATCTGGTTCAGAGACTAGGTCAAAAAATTTAATCCTTTGCTGTTTTAATAAACTTTCCATCTTTTGTAAAAAGTAAGTCCATGCCATTTACTTCAGCTTCATAATTAACTTCTCCATTAGCCTTTGTAATTATGGCGGCTTCTTTTATTTTCTGCCCCTTGTAATTTTGTAAAATATAATCCGTAACAGTTGAGGGCAAATTAGAAACATTTATGTCCGTTTCTGTTTCCTGCCTGTTACCTTTTTCATCATATAAAACAGACATTGTTTTTCCGTCGCTTTTGAAGCTGGCTTCATAATTTGAATTTTCTTTATCCCATTTAGGGGAGTTCCCCGGAAAGTCTGTTGCAAAAGAAGTTTTAACAGCCGTAGGTACTTTTGAATCATTAAGTCCCTGCGAACAAGCCGCAAGAAGGATACTTCCTCCTATTAGGAGCGACATAATTAATTTTATTTTTTTCATGTTTTATTTTTTTATATTGATGCAATAATAGAAATTGAATTTAGTGAAAACCTGAAATGCACCTAAGCCATAGTTTTCTTTTTAACTTACCCGGACGCTATTTTTATGAGTAAACGTTAAATAAATAACCAGTCTTAGAATTACTGAAAGAAAAACAATACTTGTTACAGTACTGCCTAATCCAAGGTCTCTGTTTTTTGTTGGCTGCACCAAGTCCCAACGTCACATTCAGGTAGTCAACAGCTGTTTCACCAACAGTTATTGCCAATATTTTTATTATTCAAAAAATGAAGTTACCGGGGGGACTTTATTGATCATTTTTGCCATATATGCTATTATGTGTTATTGGATAAAAGTATAATCACATTCTGTGGAAATATTGAAGAATTTGAAATTCAATTTTAATTAAAGCGTGATAAATATTTCTCTCATTCCAGCAACATCCTCTCTTGCTGAATTGTATGGTAATGTTGTGCTTCAATATTTATATAAGGAATATTGTTTTTCTGGCAATAAATAGAAAGAGATCCGTCATCATGCGCGTATTTACTTTGCAAAACTACATTCTCGTGAGACTTTTTAAAGAAATTAAAATCATCCAGCCGTGTAACAATAAAAAAATCATCCGGATCTCTTGATCTTGAAATAAAAATCTTAGAAGCTATAGAATAGTGGTTAAATGTCTTTACCGAAAAATTACCGTTACTGTTGTTATGGATAGCGATGATATGCTTTGCAGATTTTATAACACCGGTAGTTGTAAAAAGTTTCCTGGGAAAAAAGAAATATCTTATGAATAAGTTCTTTCGGATAAGTCCTATTGTATTTTTTTAAAGTTTTATAATACCTGTTTGGGAAAACATTCTGTTTGGATCAAAAAAATAAATTTTATTTTTTTCCTTAAATTCCAAAAGCCTTTTCCCTTTTTGGGATAATTGATACAATGTAAAAGGGCTTTTTGGGGGTAAATTAAAAAAAGCATGAATGCAGGTATTTTCATCCCCATGAAGCCTTATAACGGGTATACACTTCCCACCTTGACTATAAATATGAAGGTGACATTTTGATCTCCCTAAGCGAAAGAAAATATTTTTATGCGGTTGAAACGCAGAAACGATAAAAATAAGAAAGACCAACGTTGAAAAAGCCTTCATACTCAAAAAGACATCAAAAAGCCACCAGTTTTTTAACAGTAAAGCAACAAATTTTTACTTTTTATAATTTAGGAACATTTTTTGTTTGAATAATTCTCACTTCAGAATATTCACAATTTTGATCTTTATCTTTCCTTTGAAGTTATTTTCATAAAACAAAAACCACCATGTTGCTTCAGTTATTAAGAGTAAAAATTCAACAACTTATCGTGACGGAGAGTTCTGAAAGTTATCCGGGAAGCATTGCCCTCCCTGATGATCTTCTGGAAGCTTCCGGATTAAAATTATTCGAACAGGTTCACATAAATAATCTTACCAACGGAAACAGGATTATTACTTATGTGGTAAGAAGCAACAAGCCCGGTTATGTATCTCCAAATGGCGCAGCATCTAAATTGTTTAATAAAGGCGACAAGATTCACGTGCTTGCCTTTGGTTATTTTAATGAAAAAAGTGCAACTGAATTTGAACCGCATATAATCTATGCTGATGCCAGTAATAAACTGATAAAAACAACACACTATGTTATTTAATCGATGTTTAAAAAATTAATAGAGAAACTGGCAACCTGGGAACACTGGCCTTTTTACATTTTCTATTTCCCAATCTCGTTTAAATGGTTTTGGTATTATATCAAAAGCGGGTCCCTATGGTTTTTCACCGCTTCTAACCCTACTATGGAGTTTGGTGGATTTGAGGGAGGAAGTAAAACGAAAGTTGCTAAGCTTTTACCTCCGCAACTATATCCAAACAGTATTTTAATTAATCCTTCCTCAAAATTCTCTGAAGTAAAAAAAGAAGTTTTACTCCACGAGCTTTTGTATCCCTTTATAGTGAAACCTGATATTGGCATGAAGGGACTTTTATTCAGAGTAGTTAAAAATGAAAAGCAATTAAAAAAATATCATGCTGCTATCCCGGCAAATTATGTTATACAGGAATTTGTAAATATGCCATATGAAGTGAGTGTTTTTTATTATCGCAAGCCGGATGAGGAAAACGGTTGCATAACTGCTTTGATCAAGAAAAAACTTCTTCATGTGATAGGCGATGGGAAAAACACATTACATGAATTAATAAAAAATCATCTGGAATTTTCGATCTCATCCAGGCAAGTTAAAAAGCGATATGGAAAAGAAGGGGAGAGAATTTTGGAAGCAGGGGAAAAATATTATCTATCACATATTGCCAATCTTCAGAATGGTGCCAGGTTTATAAATCTTTATGATGAAATAGATGCTAAGATGCTGCATGTATTTGACAAAATCAGTCATTCCAATAATTTTTACTATGGTCGTTATGATATTAAATGTTCCACAATAGAAGACATCCGTGAAGGGGAAAATTTTAAGATACTTGAATTTAACGGTTCTGGCTCAGTTCCGAATCATATCTATGCCGGTGGCTTCAATTTATTGGATGCGTACAAGGAAATTCTAAAACACTGGGAAGCTTTATATGATATAAGCGAGTTCAACAATAAAAATGGAATTCGATATTGGAGTTTTTTTAAAGGATATCGTTTTCTGATGAATTCAAAAAAGCACTTTAATATTTTGAAGCGATTAGATAAAGTGCTTTTTTTAATTGAGGTAGAAAAATAAATCTTGTTTGTTAACAGCTCTGTTTTGTCTAATGCCTCGAAGCCTAAGAAGTGATCGCTTTAAATAGTCAACCCTTAATAATGAGCGTAATGCACAATCAGCAGGGATTTGGGGATAAAAAGTGAAGCTAAAATTTGCAGGAAAGATGAATTTTGTATTCAAAACCTTGCAAATTATTTTATGATTTCAAAACCAAAATCCCTCTCACAGCTTGGCTTTTACAGTACATTCGAAGAACAACTTAATAGAAGCCATCCTCTTTATATTTTAGCCAATCAAATCAATTGGAATGTTTTTGAAGAAGCGTTTGCAAAACTATATTCAGAAGAAGGGCGACCTGGAAAACCTATCCGGTTGATGGTATCATTGATCATACTCAAACACATTCGTAACATAAGCGACGAAAGCGTAGTAGAACAATGGGCTGAGAATGCTTATTACCAATATTTCAGTGGTGAAAAAATGTTTGCGGCTGGTGAACCTTGTGAAGCATCTGAGTTAGTTCATTTCAGGCATCGCATTGGAACCGAAGGAATAGAATTGATTTTTAAAGAAAGCATCCGCATCAATGGAAAAGATGCCCGGGAGCAGGAAGCTACCACCGATACAACGGTTCAGGAAAAAAATATCACCTATCCGACAGACAACAAGCTGCATCGTAAAATTATTAAAAAATGTATAGCAATTGCAGACGAAGAAGACATAGTACTAAGGCAAAGCTATAAGCGGGTTTTAAAGAAATTATTAATGGACCAGCGATTTAGAAATCATCCAAAAAATAAAGGGAGAGCAAGAAAGGCAGATAAAAAAGTAAAAACCATTGCAGGAAGATTGGTGCGGGAGCTGGAGCGCAAGCTGCCATCGAACGTTTATCAGAACACTCTTGTTTTATTTAAAAAAGTATTGGCACAAAAGAAATCTGACACAGAAAAAATTTATTCATTGCATGAACCCCACGTTGCGTGTATCAGCAAAGGAAAAGAACATAAAAAGTATGAGTTTGGCTCCAAGGTTTCGGTCATCACTACCAAAAATAGCGGAGTGATTATTGGCGCCATCAACATAGAAAAGAATGTACATGACAGAAAAACATTACAACCTTCTATTGAACAACAACAAAGACTTACAGGCATAATTCTTAAAAATAATTTTGTTGACAGAGGATACCGTGGAGTAAAAGAAGTATTGGGAACAAAAATTATCATACCGGATTCACCGGTCAGGAGAAGAACAAATTATGAAAAACAAAAACTCAGAAAAGGATTTAAAAGAAGAGCAGCGATAGAACCAAAAATTGGACATTTAAAACAAGATCACCGCCTCAGCCGCAACTTTTACAAAGGAATTAAAGGAGATAATAACAATATAATGCTTGCCGCCGCCGCAATGAACTTTAAAAGAATGATGAACAAGTGGAAACAAAACCCACTTTTATTTTTGTTCCATTTTTTTCAAACTATTTATTACTTTATTAAAACAAACTATTTTCAACTCTTCGGTTCTTTAAAACTTGAATTGGTTTTTAAGGGTTGACTATGTATCTCTTTGAAATAACACTGTGATACTCTGTGAAATTTTACAGGTAATGGAATCGGTTTGGATACAGAAAGTAGTGCAGGGGATCATTGAGAAAACGAAAAAATCAGTATTACTCTGTGTCAAAAAAACAAATAAATGAGAAAATTAAATGAAAGCGATTACCCGTTTCCATTGTCAGAAGGGACATTTAAATTGTCATTAACCGGTTCTTTATCTTTTTTAAATTCTAATTTTCCAAACTTCCAGGTAAAATTAATTCCGATAGAACGAAAAGGAATTTTACGCGTTCTGTCAATATGAAAATCGGGGCCAAAACTGGTACTTTTTAAGACAAGATATTTATTAAACGGATTAGAGGCAGTAAGCGCAAGGCTTGCTTTTTTATTCCAGAACTGTTTGCGGATAGCAAGGCTATAACTGGTGAACGCGGGTTCAGTTCCCTGCGCCTGGTGGGTGGGAGAACGGAAGTTTCCAAAAAATTCTGCTACCAATGTCTTTGAAAACTGGTAATCAGCATTCATATTTATCCTGTAATTAAAACTGCTGTAGTTGTATCCTTTATCAATCGTGTTGATCGTGTGTCTTTCGAAGAAAAAAGCGTTTGTTCTTACATCTAGTTTTGAAAAGAATTTTGCGGAAGCAAACAAATTAAGGCCAAAATTATTTTCGCGCCCTATGTTCTGCTGGGTATTTACTGCCACATCCTTATAGGTCGTATCACCCACTTTATAGGAAGGGTAATAGACGATGTAATCTTGTATATCATGGTCATTTATCCTGTAGAATAAAGTCGCCATAAAAGAGCCGATCTTGTCAACATCGATACTATAACCTAACTCATATCTTCTGCCGATCTCCGGTAAAAGATGAGGGTTGCCTGTAGTTAAGTTTTTTGGATCACTGGTATTGATAAAAGGATTAAGATCTCCGTAATCAGGCCGTTCGATCCTCTTGGTATAACTCAGTTTTATTTGTGAATTTTCTCCAATCTTTTTTGAGAAAAAAAACGAAGGTACTAAAGTGTTGTAGCCCGGAACACTTTCCTGTTGCTGTGCATTGGAATAGTAGGAATTGATCTCTGTTCGTTCGTAACGCTCACCGATCTTGGCATCAAATAATTTGAAAACAGGAAAAGTAAGTTCGCCATAAAAAGCATATACTTTTTGATGGTAAGCAAGATTATCTGATAAATAATTATCAGTTAAATAACCACCGGAGCCGTTTAATTTCAACACCTGCGAATTGCTGGTGATATCATAAAAGCTAAGTTTGCTGCCGACGCCTAAGAGTATTTTCTTTTTAAATGGTTGTGTATAATCAAGCCTCACTTCAGATTCATTTTCTGTCCCGGGATTGTTAGCCTTAGTACTATAAAAAAGAGAATCCTGTGGCAAAAGATACTGGTAAATATTATCCCTGATCGTACGGGTGCCCTGGCTTGTATTCATTTCCACGTCTAGTTCCTGCTCATCTTTCTTAAAAGTTTTTTTATAATTGAGGCTTGCGTCAATATTATGAAAGTGAAACTTGTGATCAGAATTAAGTGAGTTTTGAATGTACGATAATAGATTTCCAGCCTGATCTTTTGTTTGTTGCACCTGATTAGTTACACCATTGCTTTTGTGGCCAAAATTGGCGTAGGAAACAGAACCTGAAATTCCGTTGTGCTTGTTAATATCCCAATCAAAGCCAAGCCCTGTATGGTAGCCCCTTCGTGTTTCCTCCGCGGAGGAAACCTGGTTAAGAAAGACATTATTATTCGCGGCTGTATCATTGGTCACGCGATCAGAAGAATTAGTAGTAGTACTTTTTAACCTCCCATTGCCGCTGATATAGGCATTCATTCCAAAACTTCCCTTTCGGGCGTTAAAATTAAAAGAGCCATTTTCATCTCTTGTTCCACCGGTGAGTGATAAATTTCCATTCACGCCCTGCGAATTATTTTTCTTCAAGATAATGTTTATAATTCCTCCAAGTCCTTGCGCATCATATTTTGCTCCCGGCGTAGTTATCACTTCTATGCTTTTTATCTGGCTTGCCGGAATGGATTGCAACACATCTGCAATGTCGCTTCCAAAAGCGGCAGATGGTTTTCCATTAATCAAAAAGCGGATGCTTGAACTACCTGCCAACTGTACATTTCCGTCAACATCTACAGAAACCATTGGCACTTTCTTTAATACATCTGTTGCTACGCCCACTTGTGAGGTCACATCTTGTTCTGCATTAAAAACTAACTTATCAATCTTGTTTTCTACTATTTTTGGTTGCCCTGAAATAGTAATATTCTGAAGCGTTGTGACCTTCGGTTGTAAAACTATTTCTTTCACATTGGCAACAGGGTGATCTTTATCAACAGTGATATTATATAATGCATGGGCCTTGTAGCCTATAAATTCCGCAAGCAGTTTATAAGTACCTCCTCCGGCAATGTTATCAACCACAAAGTTTCCTTTGTGATCAGAAACTGCACCGTTGACGGGCTTTTTAGCACCTGCAGGGAAAATAGAAATCGTTGCATATTCCAACGGGCGATTAGAAACCGAATCTATCAATTTTCCTTTGATCTTAAAACCGGTATTTGCAGATTGCTGAGCTAAAACGGATAAACTTAAAATACAAAAAAGGGTGGGTAAAAATATTGTTTTCACTATTGGTGATTTAAACAGAGGGTCAAAGGTAATCTGAGATTCTGGAGGAAATTGGGAGAAATAAAAATATAATTTATTTTAATTTTCAGCCGGAGAATATCATAGGTAAGCTCAGTAAAGAATAATTAAAAATGATTTTTATTTTATTAAATTGGAAAGTCAAAATGATTTGTGACGCAATTATTTCTACAAACCCAGATAGGAAACCAGTTGTTAAAAAGAAATGAATACTATGGGAATGAATCAAAAATAGAATTAAAATTAAAGTAACAAATTATACAGATTTTTCTACAATAATGATAAGAAAGGGGTATACCCCATGGAATTTGGATTCAGCATATTTTTTCTCAATTAGAAAATGGGGTATTTTCTCTGCAGGCATTAATTATGCTAATCAATATGGTATTAACGGCACACAATACGAACTCGATCTTTTTACACGAATTTCTTCTCCTATGAGAGCTTATGTGGGAGCAGCATATTCTAAAGACTATATTTTCCCTAAGTACAATTTTGAATTTTCGGTTTATCAAAAATTTTTAAAAATCGCAGAATTTGAAACAGGAGGAAGATATTTAAGTTATACAAGATTCCAGCCTACTTCTAATATATACCGGCGGGGTAAGAGTATCAAAAGGCCATTGGCAGGGTAAAATACTTACCTATTTAATTCCTCAGTCTTCTAAGGGCAATCAATCATACCGGTTTTCATTACGGCACTCATTTAAAATCCTGATAATAGAATTATGATAGTATTCAACAGGATTGTCACCTCGTAATTTACTTGACACAGTAAATTATAAAGGTTATATATATCCTAAAAAATCAAATAGAATTGAATTTCGAAATCAACGGCCTTTCTTATCAAAATAATACAATTATTAAAGCATCTGCAGGCTATGAGAAAAATGAATATTTTACCGGATTAAAACGTAATAGAATATCTACAGGAATTCTATTGATTTTGTTCTAATACTTTTGGAAATTCTAAAATATACTTTAGCCCTTATGTTATTTTATGGCCCATTTGCAATCTGGTGAATTATTCCGGGTTAGTAGCCCAATAATATAATTTTGATATTAGCCATCCTAAAAATGATCCCAATATAGCCCCAGCTAAAATATCCGATGGATAATGAACACCAAGATATACCCTGCTATAACATACAAACAGCGCAACAGGAAATAATAAACAGGGCATCCATTTTATTTTTTTTAGAGTTACTAATGAAAGGTAAGTTGCCAATGCAAAAAAATTGGTTGCATGAGACGACGGAAAACTATACAAACCTCCCCTGTATCGGTTTACATAATGTAGTAAGTGATCTAAATCCCGGTTATGACTGGGGCGCAGGCGATGTAGCAATGGTTTAATGATGCCTGATGCCAATTGATCGCTCATTATTATAAGTGGAATAATCAGAAAGATTAATAACCAGCTTTGCTTTTTAAATTTCACAATTAGGAGTATGATGATAAAAGCATACAACGGAAACCAACTTTGAATACCGCTCGCAAACCACATTGCGTTATCCCAAAATGAATTGTGATGATTATTGATAAATAGCAATATTGCATCATCCCACCTTTTTATTATTTCAAACATTATTTGGTTGGTTAGTTATTTTTTTTATAAAAATCCTGTTAACTATAATTGCGTTTGAAGTGCCAATTATCATACCCCCAATTACATCGCTGGGATAATGTACACCCAAAGCCAGGCGGGTATAGGCTACTACAAATGCCCATAACCAGATAATGGCCAGTAACCACTTATTGTTACTAAATAAAATAGTAATAGAGGTAGCTAGTAGAAAAGCAGTTGAGGTATGCCCGGATGGAAATGAAGGGCTGCCTCCAGAGGAAAGTTTTTCAATATGATTATCAATTTCAAATGGGCGCTGCCGGTTAATGGAATATTTTAGTATCGTTATTATAATTGAGTCGAATGCTATTGAGGCAACTATCTGCCATGCTTTTATTTTTAAGGGTAAATTATTTTTTAAATAAGAATACAAAAAAATAAGAAAGGGAATCAATAAAGCAACCAGGTAAGTTGTATCAGTAATATGGATAAAAATAGAATCCAAAGTTCTTATTCTATTATGGTTTATCAATTCTAAAATGTGTTGATCGTAATCAAAAAGAGACATTCTATAATATATTTATTGCAAAACAAGTATGAGAAACCAAAGAAAATCTGAAGCATAATGTTATTCATTATTGCTAAAGTGGAAATAATGAATAACACACCTCTCTTTGAAGGATATCAAATAATTTCAAATTCAGAAAATGTTATCTGCTATTCAGGGGTAATTCACTTTCGCCGAAAGTGATAAAAGTCTTTCCCTTACTATATTCTAAAGAATTTATTCCTGCATGCATTATTCATTAAAATTTTCAATAAGTATAAGATGGTACCTGTGCTTCCTTTCGTATATAGTACTGGTTGTTTTTTAAAATGGTTGGCAGGGATGAATTTTTTAGCTCTGAATTAAAATTGCAAGCTGTACTGTTTTATTAATCTTCTACTTCAATATTTCCTCATATTCGGTATATAAATTTGTTGAATTATTAAATGAATAAAACATGAAAAACATGAAAAAAATAAAATTAATTATGTCGCTTTTAATAGGAGGAAGTATCCTACTTACGGCTTGTTCGCAGGGACTTAATGATTCAAAGGTACCCGCGGCTGTTAAAACTTCTTTCGCAACCGACTTTCCGGGGAACTCCCCCAAATGGGATAAAGAAAATTCAAATTATGAAGCCAGCTTCAAAACGGATGGTAAAACGATGTCTGCATTATATGGTGAAAACGGTAATCTGCAGGAAACAGAAACTGATATAAATGTTTCTAATTTACCCACACCAGTTCAGGACTACATTGCTAATAATTATCCGGGTGAGAAAATAAAAGAAGCAGCCGTAATTTCAAAAGCCAATGGAGAAGTTAACTATGAAGCTGAAGTGAATGATATGGATGTCATTTTCGCTAAAGATGGCAAGTTTATAAAAACCGCAAAAGATTAGATACGTTGAATTAACTTAACAAACGCTGTTCTCTATTAATTAGGGGACAGCTTTTATAAGATGGATCCGATTTGGTAGCCTGTTTGTTATTATAACTTAAATAATTGATTCCTGGAATTCAAATACAGAATAAAAACAGAATATGGTTTTAGTTTTGGAAAACATTTAATAATCAGGTATTGGCAATCAATAAAAAATTACAATTTCAAGCCTTAATTATGGTCCGGTAATTGACGAACTGATATAAATATCCATTGGTATACACAATATATCCACTTGATTTTTGCCATTCGCAAAATGGGGGTTTTCAATCTCATTAAATAATTAGCGAGTCATAACACTTTTAAAAAATAATAATAAAAAATTCCATGAATAAAATGATCAACAAGGTTCCTGAGGTTACTTTAACATTCTGGATCATAAAAATATTAGCAACTACGGTAGGTGAAACGGCAGCGGACTATTTATCAAGTACCTTAAATCTTGGTTTAACAATTACCTCCTACATAATGGCTGGCATTTTATTGATTGTGCTTATGTTTCAATTCAGGGCCAAAAAATATGTGCCGGGGATTTACTGGGGTGCTGTTGTTTTATTAAGCATTGTTGGTACGCTGATATCAGATAATTTAGTTGACAATCTGGGAGTGGCGTTATCTACTACTTCAATAATATTTGGCTCTGCACTCATTGTAGTCTTTATATGGTGGTATGTAAGTGAAAGAACTTTGTCTGTGCATAAAATTGATACTGTCCCAAGAGAATTTTTTTACTGGGCCGCTATTCTGTTTACATTTTCATTAGGCACCTCAGCAGGAGACCTGATTTCAGAAAGTTCCGGCCTTGGGTATGGGTATGCAACGCTACTTTTTGCTGCAGCAATTGGAATAGTCTTTTTCGCTTATAAATATTTAAAGATGAATTCCATTCTTGCTTTTTGGTTAGCGTATATACTTACCCGTCCGCTTGGGGCATCTTTGGGAGATTTGCTTTCTCAAAAAGTGAATGTAGGAGGTTTCGGCCTCGGCACTACGGAAACAAGTATTGTTTTTCTTCTTACGATTCTTAGCCTGGTAACCTATTTAACAATAAACCAGAAGAAACCTTCTGTTGTAAACGTGTGAATAAAAGATCACTATTTGTATAAATTGCTAAGGAATGAGGGGTAATGTGGAACGCATTTAGATACTGAACTGTGTTTATTTTTAAAAAGATTTTTGAAAAGGTTTTTAAATATTCTGATAAAACCAGCATTAAATGATTAGGATAGGTTTTATAGCATTTATAGGCTTTTTATATTTCATTTTAGGTTCGCGGCATGATAAGTATTTTCCTTGTTCTAACAGCAAAAACATAATGGACTATGAAGAGTTCATTTCTAATAGTCAAAGATCTTGGTTAATTGCGAACTGTGATGGCTCCGCTAATGTCGCCCGGCTACCATTAGTATCTCCACCAAAAGGTGCCGGTTTGGAATACACCCGGTATAATTGGGATAGTTTAATCCAATTTAGATTTTATAACAATGTTATAGGTTTAAAAATTAAAGGAAATCTCACTACTTCCCCAATTGTTTTCATTTCTCTGCATGATAATGAAATAACAGGGCAACGGGTAGTTTCATCTTATATAAAAGACCATAATTTAGCTTTTATACAAATTGAAAACTCTAAACAAAGATTGATCACGTTTACCTATTTGAAAAGAAGTTTTGTTTTTGATCCTAATAGAATTTTTTCAGAAACGGGGATAAGGTTATCGCTTAAGTTTTATGGAAACTATTCTCCTGTTGCCGCTGTTCAAGTAAAGAACTTTGCCAATTTGATTTTGCGTCAACTAAACGCAGCTAAAATCATTATTGCGGTCCATAACAATTCCAATGGAAATTATTCTATCAGCAGCTATTTAAAAAGTGGCAAACTTTTTAAAAACGCATTGCGGGTTTACATACTCCCCAAATCTGATCCTGATGATTTTTTTCTTACTACCTCAAAGCAACTTTTTGAAAGGCTTAAGGCTAAAAACTTCAATATTGTTTTACAAGACAATCAACATGTATTTAATGATGGCTCATTAAGTGTTTATTATCGAGATAAAAATAAACAATACATAAATATTGAAGCACAGAAAGGACATTTTTCAAAGCAAACTGAAATGTTACACGCGCTTATTTCTGTACTTTAATTGAAGAAAGTATATCATCTAAAAAATATATTTCAACCCAACACCTCTCCAAAGAAGAGGGACGGAAATTGAAATTGTAAACGCTTTATTTACTTTCACAGGCAACATTACCTTCTGCACTAAATATCACTTCTTTTGAAACTTTACCTTTCGTGAGGTCAACAAGATATTGAACTGACATATCAGCGAGTGTTAATTTTTCAATTTGTTTATTTGCAGTATAATTGGCATATTTTGTTTTTAATGCCTCGCTTATTTTTTGGGGAGCCGTAGATAATGGTACATCTTCTTCCTGCTGCACAAATTGTCCATCAGGCCTGAAGATAACCGACAGGTTGGGCACTCCGCTTTTTGTAATAGCCACATCAATTGCATCGCCTCCCTGGCAAAGCGGGTCAGACGTAGCGCTTTTAATTTGATAGCCCGGATAGTTTTTCGTGACAAATTCATTAACTCCTGCAGGCAATTTATCTATAGCTATCGTACTACCTGGCGATGGTATATAGATGGAAGCTGTATCAGGTTTATGAAAAGATGCCGTGTCTGTATTTGTTGATTCCATCGCTTCCTGTTGCGTAGACTCAGTGCCTTCATTTTTTTCAGAACTGTTGTTTCCGCAACTAATAATAAAAATACTAAAAGGCAGAATTAATAGTGGAAGGGAAGTTTTTTTAAAATTCATGATTATTTATTTAAAGATTTTAAAAGATTAAGGTGTATGTAAATTAACTGGCAAATCCGAAGAAAATCTGTATACCAGCCAGTTGAAAATTATTGTGAAATGCGCAACTTATTTTTACATGAAAGAAATTTTATTCTCTCCTCAAAATCTACAGCAAAAAGAGGTCCATACTTTTTAAAATATTAAAATGTATTTGGAAGCTTCATATAACTTTGGAGAGGTCTGTTTGTTTTCTATAAATTATTGAAAAGAATTATTAGAAAATAAAAATCCTGGTTTTTTGTTTGTTTACTAAGTTAATCTTACCCAATAGATAAATTAGTGGAAATTATAATGTAAAAAATACTTTTTTCAATATAAACTTTTCTCCAATAGGGGGGATCGGCTAAAATTAAAACCGCTTTATTTAGTTTCACAGATTATATTACCTTCTGTACTAAATATTACTTCTTTCGAAGCATTTTCTTTTATGAGGTCAACACTATATTGAACTGACTTGTCGTCAAGTGTTAATTTTTCTATTTGATTTCCTGGTGAATAATCAGAATATTTTCCTTTTAAAATTGATTGTATTTGTGAGGGAGCACTACTTAAAGGGATGTCTTCTTCCTGCTGCACAAAGGTTCCGTCTGGTTTAAATATTAATGAAAAATCGGGGGAGTTTGTTTTTACAATGGATACGTCAATTGCATCTCCGCCGCTGCAGAGTGGATCAGCAACAGCGATTATTATTGAATAACCCGGATAATGTTTTTTGACATATTCTATAATATTTTCCGGTAATGAATGTAATGGCTTCGCACCTTTAGGTAGAAGCGAATTCGATATAACCTTATCAGCACTCACATTTTTTATCGACCCGTGCTGCTGGTAGACGGTTTCGGAACTGTTACTGCTGCAGCTTATGATAGCGGTGATAATGGTAATTAGTATTGTAACAAAAAATATAGTTTTAAAACTCATAAAAAAGTTGTGTTATTGGGTATTTTTTAAAAGGAATGAAATATAAAAATTCACAAAACTTTACTTTTGCCAATTTTTATTAAAGGGAATTTTAAATAAGGTTTTGAAGTTTCCATTGTCTTCTTTTTGCATGTGTGTATCTACACCAAAAATTAGATCCTCTAAGGGCATTCTTTTAAAAGTGCCAAAGAGCCTGTCCCAAATACTTAAAACATCTCCAAAATTACTATCGGTATAAGGCTGTTTGTAATGATGATGAACCTGGTGTAAATTAGGAGTGATAAAAATCCATCCTATTATTCTGTCTAATCTTTCGGGAAGTCGATAATTAATATGCGCGAATAGAGTGGTAAATACCTGGATAATTTGCCTTATTAATATTGCCCAAAACACAGCCCCAGATAAAAAAACCCAAAGCAATGTAAAAGATAGCCTTATAATATTTTCTCCAGGATGTTCCCGCAGGGTGGTAGATACATCCACCACAGTATCGCTGTGATGCACCACATGAAACATCCAAAGTCTTTTTACTTTGTGCATGATTAAGTGATAAATGTATTCGCCTAAATCAAGAAAAACAAAGGTGGTAATGAAGATGAGGAAAGAGCTATGTTTTAAAGGTAAATAATTTAGAAAACCAAAATGATGCAAGCTTGTCCATTCAATAGTTTTGGCAAAAGCCATGCCCAGCAGTAATTGACCTGGAATATTCGTAAAAATAAACGGGGCATTTATAAAAGCATGTTTCCATTTTTTATAATTGAATAAAACTCCTGCAATATTTTCAATATTCCAACTTAAAAAAAATAACCCTGCAAATAAAAATAATTGAACCTGAGGCCCATATCCTAAAATAAATTGTTGAAACTTTTCCATTAGTTAAATTGACAGATTATCGTGTTTTTTTAAAGGATATCCATTTTCCTATAAACTCAAAATTCCAATATCCCCGAACTTTTAATATCCCATCTTTTGTCAGCCATGCTTTGGCATTCCATTCTTTACCGCTGTCCGGATCATAAATCTTTCCATTGTTCCATTCGTTTTGTTCGGGATCATATATAAGCCCATACATAACTTCCAAACCAATAATTTTCCGGTTACGGAGTTTTTCATCCGGATTATTTTTATCGCGTCTTTCATTCATAGGCCTGCTTTTATCGTTACTGTCATCAATCCAAACGACTCTTGCGTTATATTGGCCAACTGCTTTAAATATTTCAACTTCAAGATTATTTTCAGAACTCATCCACAGGCCTATAATAGCATCCGAATCATTTTGAGAAACCGCCTTTACTACATGCGTTATTGTTATCAATGAAAGAAAAAATATTTTTATCATAAAAAAATATTAGAATGATAAGGTAAGGCCAAGATAAATACCATCCTTCCTGGCATAAGGGTTATTTAAATAGGATAATCTTCTGTAGTATTCCACAGATAGTATGTGGAATATGTTTTCAATTCCAGCGCTGGCTTCCATGAAGGGTTTTTTACCCATTAAATTAAAATTTGAATTTTTATTATAATCCTGGTTCGTCTTGCTCATATCTCCCCAATAGGCATTAAAGGAAAAACGTTCCCGCCAACCCCATTTTTGCAATAGGGGTATTTTATCAAATAATACTCCACCGAGATAAAACCTTGCATGAAGGCTAATATACCTGTCAGTAGCAAATTCATAAGGAGCCATAGTATTGAACTGGTATTTACTGGCAACATAATACTCATTTCCTGCGGGTATATTTAATAATAGATAAGGCAATGTGCCATAAGTTTTTCCTGCTTCCAGTTTATAATAAAGCATGCTTTTAGGTGGCAATCGCAATCGTTGTTCTACTCCCACTTTTATCTTATGAAATTCGAAAAGCGAGTTACTGAATTCAAAACTAGAAGTATAGTCTGCTGTAATTATTGGATAAAAAGAACCTAAACGGATATTATCATAGTTAAGGAATTTTGTTCGCTCCTTGTGTGCATAACGTACCCCAACAGTTATTGAAGTAACAGGTAAAATCCTGGAAAATACACTGTCATAAGGTTTGTCTAATGCCGGATTGATAGGCCTGTATTTGAAATCAAAAACAGGCCTAATTTCTTTATAACTTGCAATTGCTTTAACTGAAAAATCGGATGAAATATATTGTTCATGCTTCAGTAATCCTTGTTTTACATACATTCTGGAGAACGGAACTTTTTTCCTTAGAAAAGAGTTGATAATATTGTCTTTATCCAGTTCATCATCATTGTCTATGATAAAATCATAGTCGCTGCTGTAGCTAATCGTTGTTTTAGTCCACTTTGCTTCATTCCATACATATTTTACTCCTAACATCCCTTTTAGTTTATGATCTTTGGTTCCATAA
>Ga0307372_10001031_pt1 | contig 48835 bp, 54 predicted proteins | sample OX1MG_FD_202533 | JGI IMG/M metagenome (GOLD analysis project Ga0307372, IMG submission 202533) | Soil microbial communities from Risofladan, Vaasa, Finland - OX-1 | ecosystem: Environmental > Terrestrial > Soil > Coastal area > Acid sulfate soil | place: Finland: Risofladan, Vaasa | collected...
AATCTTCGGAAATGTTTCATAAGACGCAGCATGAATTTGCCGCCCATGGCATCAAGGTCGGCAATCCACAGATGGATGTGACAGTGATGCAGGCGCGCAAAGCCAAGATCGTTAACGGTCTCACCGGCGGCATCGCGGCTCTGTTCAAATCCAACAACGTTACCGGCATCCGCGGTACCGGGTGCCTTCTAAAGAATGGCAAGGTGGAGGTGACGGCTTTCGATGATCCAAAACAGAAGGAACTCCTCGAAGCGAAACACGTGGTGCTGGCGACAGGATCTGAACCCGTAGAATTGAAGATCGCGCCTTTCGATCGCAAGGACATCGTGGATTCCTGGGGCGCCCTGGAATTCGCCAACACCCCCAAGCGTCTAGGTGTCATTGGTGGCGGCGTCATCGGTCTGGAGCTCGGCAGTGTCTGGCAACGGCTTGGTTCCCAGGTGACCATCCTCGAGGCCATGGAAGATTTCCTGTTCATGGCGGATCAGCAGATCGCCCAGGCGGCTGCCCGGGAATTCAAGAAACAAGCATTGGACATCCGCCTGGGTGCGAAAGTCACCGGCGCGGATAAAGGCAAGTCCGGCATTACTGTGCATTACCAGGACAAGGACGGTAAACATGACATCGTGGTGGACAAGCTGATCGTGGCCGTGGGACGCCGGCCAGCAACCCAGAATCTGATGGAGGACGGTACAGGTGTGAAGCTGGATCAGCGCGGATTCATCCAGGTGGATGAGGAGTGCCATACCGGTGTCAAGAACATCTGGGCAATCGGTGATTGCGTGCGCGGACCGATGCTGGCCCACAAGGGTTCGGAAGAAGGCGTGATGGTGGCGGATCTGATGGCCGGCAAGGTCGCAGAGATGAATTACGAAGTGATCCCCTCGATCATTTACACCTGGCCGGAGATTGCTTGGGTGGGCAAGACCGAGGAGGAACTCAAGAAGCAGGGCATTAAATACAAAACAGGTAGCTTCCCGTTCGCCGCCAACGGCCGAGCCAAAGCCATGGAAGCGGCTACCGGCATGGTGAAGATTCTGGCCCGCGCGGATACTGATGAGATACTCGGCGTACATATTTTAGGGCCCATGGCTTCCGAGATGATTGCCGAAGCAGTCCTGGCCATGGAATTCCGCGCCAGCGCCGAGGATATCCAGCGCACCATCCATGCCCACCCGACACTCTCGGAAGCCATGCACGAGGCATCACTGGCGGTAGACAAACATGCCATCCACGCGATCAACAGATGAATATCTGCTTTGCATAATCCAAGAAAGGCGCTTTGAGGTGCCTTTCTTTTTGCTTGCTTGAATGCTTGAGCGGTGAGAGGATTACTTGCAAGATGCAAAAGCGATTCGCAGTTTTTTTGTATGTAATGCTGTTATGGCCGGCCATGGCCTGGTGTGCCGTGCCGTCCCATGCAGTGGTGTTCATCTATCACCGGTTTGGCGATGACCGCTATCCTTCGACCAACATCCGTCTAGATCAGTTCGATGCGCAAATGAATTGGCTGGCCAAGAACGATTACCAGGTGTGGCCATTGCCGAAGATCGTGGATTATCTAAAAGCACACAAGCCTATCCCAGACCATGTGGTGGCCATCACCATCGATGACGCCTTCCAATCAGCCTATGCCAACGCCTATCCACGCCTGAAGGCCCGGGGCTGGCCGTTCACACTGTTTGTCAGCACTAGCGCAGTTGACCAGCACCTTCCGGATTACATGAGCTGGGATGAATTACGCGAGATGGCCAAGCACGGCGCAAACTTCGGTGATCATACGGTGGACCATGCGCATCTGCCATTCAGAATCAAGGGTGAAACCGACCTGGCCTGGGCGGATCGCATGCGCAAGGACATCCTGCGGGCACAGGCGCGTCTGCAGGCGGAACTCGGGCCGACCATCAACGCCTCCCCAAAACTTTTCGCGTACCCTTACGGTGAATACGACCAGGATTTAGCGGAACTGGTGAATGGTCTGGGTTTCGTTGCATTCGGCCAGGAAGCGGGAGTTCTGAGCGCGCCGCTGGATCCGCGTGCTCTGCCGCGTTTTCCCATCGAGGAACACTACGGCGATCTGGCTGGATTCAGCCTTAAGGCGCAAAGTTTGCCACTACCCATCAGGGAGATTGAACCGTGGAATCCTCTAATCACGCACAATAATCCACCACGGCTGACGGTGACTTTGGTTCCTGATATGCTGCCAGCGGATGCCTTACACTGTTATCTGAACGGCCCGCCCATGCCCATCCATTGGCTGGACGCAGCCAAGACCCAGTTCAGTTTGCAGGCGGAGCATGCATTAGATATTGGGCGCAGCCGTTACAACTGTACGGCACTCGTGGATGGCCGTTATTACTGGTACAGCCACATGTGGCTGTTGCCGCCTACCTAGAACGATCATCCATTAAAAATTGAATACCGCAGTAATTTCGACTTTCATGATGAATATCAGTTCATACCACTTCCGTGGTTTATCCCAACATTAGTCCGATTAACCACCTGCATTAGTGAGCGATAGGTTGGAAAGTCTACTTAGCTCATTACTGCGAATCATGGAGCGGATATTTTCGATGTAGGTATCCCCGGTAATCGAATAGCGGTTGAGTGCCCCCGCCAATTGCAAAGCATCGAGTGGTTTGCCACTGGTGCGCATCTGGGCACGCAGTACACGAAAATCCACGTACGCAAAACCAACGTTGATATTGTTCAGGTAGGCTCGCACCGAGGTCTGTATGTCCGGATAGACCCGAACCAGATGATTAGCATCACCCGCGCGATTCACCGGCACGCTGCCTTGGTCAGAATCCCAGGTCCAGATGCCGAAAAGGTTATTGCCTTCCAGTGCGAAGCGCGATGTACCCCAACCGCTTTCCTGTGCTGCCTGGGCAAGAACCAGCGCTACCGGTACGGTATCTACTCGGTTGAGCAGGGTCTCGCGTACTTTCGGATCGTTCAGGTCACCATCGACATGGTATAGGACAGCGATAGCGAGCATTTCCTGTCCAGCATCGGATTGGACTACGACAGCCCCCTGACCGAATTGCTGCAGGATAAATTCCCGCTGGCGCCAGATGCGCAGATTTTCAGCCAGCACGATGGGTAGCAGCGCCCGGAAAAATACCGTTTTTTTCTGCTGCTTGTCGAGAGTATCGAGCCCGTAAGGCAATGTTTCGATAGCGTATGGCGGCACCGTATCCTGGGGTGGCCATGAATAATCCTGACTGGAGAATATATTTTCCAAGGCCGCAGCCGATGGCGGTTTGATCGGTATCAAGTCAACTTTGTCGATCAGCACCACCGGATCGGCGGGTGCATGCCGTTGGTGCCAGACAATAAGACCTGCCACCAAGAAAGGCATAACTGACAGCAATGTGTAACCGATGAACCGGCTGATGCGGACGGCGATGGCGGGCTGGGGCTGTTTGCTGGGCTGACCTCGGATGACCTGCTCCTCGTTTCCGCCTGGGCCGATACCTAACCTAAGTATAGGTCATACACGCAAGGATCCCCTGCCAGCTATTAGACCTTCGCCAGTAATAATCCATGCCGGTTGGACGCCTGAACGCATGTGAGCAATAACCGGTCCGTATAACAAGCATTGATTTAGATAGCAGGTAAACAGGGTTCACATAATTGATCAACGTCAAAAGGCTATAACCCAGCAATAAAACCGGCGGCGATGATCGAATAAATACAGTTGTAACGGCCTCGATAGCCAGGCGATCGTTGTCGTTTATCGATGCGGCTGCCGACAATGCGGCTGAAAAGGATGGTGATGGCCTGTGATTACTGTTAATAAGCTGCAGGATTCATGCATTTAACGTTATCATATATATACATGCGGTCAGCCATGTTCCATGCCATAGGAGATTTCTCATGATTTTACGCAATGCATGCCTTTTTGTAGTATTAGCCACCATAGCAGTTGCAGCACAGGCTAATAACCTGGATATCAATTTGGGCAGCAATGCCGCAGCCGTTAATTTCTCCACCAGCCTCACCAGTACCGGATTGGAAGGCGACCTCGGTTATCTTCATCATACCAATCAGGTAGATATCGGCAGCGCCGGCCTGATGGTGGTGGGGGATGCCAATCCGGCGGGCTCACCCTTCATTTTTGCGGTTGGCGGCAAGTTGTTTTTCATCAGTCCCAAGCAAAATAACTTAGGCAATGGAACCGTACTTGGCCTGGGTGGTCGTTTCAACTATACATGGCCGAGCTACAATCGATTCAAAATCGGCGGCGAACTCTATTACGCTCCGAGTATCACCTCCTTCAACAACGCAGATCGTTATCTGCAATATAGCGTGAATGCCGGCTATGAGATTTTGCACAACGCTGAACTGTATGTCGGTTATCGGCATATCTCCGCGGCCTTCAACAATCCCAATACCAGCACCCTGACCTTGGATAGCACGTTCATGGTCGGTTTGAATCTCACGTTCTGATTCACGAAGACACGGGTGGTTGCATGGCAGGGCACAGTAAGTGGGCGAACATTCAGCATCGCAAAAACGCCCAGGACGCCAAGCGCGGTAAGCTATTCACACGTCTGATACGCGAAATCACCAGTGCCGCACGCCACGGTGATCCGAACCCGGACACCAACCCACGTCTCAGGCTGGCGGTGGATAAAGCGCTGACTGCCAACATGACTCGCGAGACTATCGAGCGCGCTGTCAAACGCGGTTCTGGTGACTCACAAGATCAGTCTTTCGATGAAATACGTTACGAAGGCTACGGGCCGGCTGGCGTGGCCATCATCGTGGATTGCCTGACGGATAACCGTACCCGTACCGTGGGCGAAGTGCGCCATGCGTTCTCGAAACATGGCGGCAATCTGGGTGCTGACGGTTCCGTGAGTTATTTGTTCAATGAGTGTGGTGTGCTTTTATTTGATACCAGCATCAGCGAAGACAAGCTCATGGAAGCTGCCCTGAATGCAGGCGCGGAAGATGTAGTCAGCAGCGAGCAGGGTTTCGAAGTATTGACGGATCCCGCGGCGTTTCATGCGGTTAACACCGTTATGGAGAAAGCCGGATTGAAAGCTGTATCGGCGGAAATCACGATGCGTGCATCGGTCTCTGTGCTATTAGATGCAGGGCGCGCGCAAACCGTGTTGGAGTTGCTGGAAGCGCTGGAAAACCTCGATGATGTCCAGACTGTCTATTCAAACGCCGAATTCCCAGATGAGGTTCTACAAGCATCATGACTACCGGACTTGAGTGAAGCGCGCCATCAGAATCCTTGGGATTGACCCCGGTTCCCTGTTCACAGGTTATGGGGTGATTGATAGCGAGGGGCAAACGCTGAAACATGTTGCCAGCGGCTGCATACGTACCACCGGCGGTGAATTTACACAGCGCTTACGTGAGATATTTTTTAGTGTGGCGGCATTAGTGGAGGAATTCAGGCCCATGGAGGTAGTAGTTGAGAAAGCCTTTGTGCACAAGAATGCCGACAGCGCCCTCAAGCTTGGGCAGGCGCGCGCTGCTGCCATCTGTGCAACGCTGAAGCATGAACTACCCGTGCATGAATACACGCCGCGTGAAGTTAAACTGGCCCTCACCGGCAAGGGCAGCGCTGGCAAGGAGCAGGTGCAGCATATGGTAAAGATCCTTCTCGGCTTGCAGGGCCGCATGCAGGCGGATAGCGCCGATGCTTTGGCGGTGGCCATCTGCCAGGCTCACGGTCGCAGCCTGCGACTGCGACTCGCGGCTGGGCAAGGAGAGGGCCGGTGATCGGCTTTCTACGCGGTCTTATCCTGCATCGCCAGCCGCCGCATCTGTTGGTCGATGTGCATGGCGTGGGTTACGAGGTGGAGGCGCCCATGTCCACCTTTTATGATCTGCCGGAAACGGGCGCCGAAGTGCTGCTGTATACCCATCTGGTAGTGCGCGAGGATGCGCATATCCTGTTCGGGTTCGGTACTGAGACCGAGCGCCGCCTGTTCCGCGCGCTGATTCGCGTGAATGGTGTGGGTCCGCGCCTGGCGCTCACCATTCTTTCCGGTGTAAGTGTGGACAGCTTCGTGCGTAGCGTACGTGATAATGACACCTTGGCCCTCACGCGTTTGCCGGGGATCGGCAAGAAGACCGCCGAACGCCTGGTGGTGGAGATGCGCGACCGCCTGGATGAAGCCGGGGGTAACAGGGGTGCCGGCATGGCCGAAATGAATCCGCGTGAGGAAGCCCTGTCGGCACTGGTGAGCCTGGGATACAAACCCCAGGAAGCCAGCCACATGCTGCAGGCCATACCTGAGACCGGTATCAGCAGCGAGGAATTTATCCGGCGCGCGTTGCAGAATGCAGCGCGCGGCGGCTAGCGAGCACCCATGTCGATTGAACGTCTGATCACAACGAATAATAGCCCCGAAGACGAGGCCCTAGATCGCGCCATCCGACCGCGCACGTTGGCTGATTACATTGGCCAACAAGCGGTGCGTGAACAAATGGAGATCTTCATACAGGCCGCCAAAAAACGCGGCGAGGCGCTGGACCATGTACTCATCTTCGGTCCACCGGGCCTCGGCAAGACCACGCTGGCACACATCATCGCCCATGAACTGGGCGTAAATCTGCGCCAGACTTCGGGGCCGGTACTAGAGCGTCCGGGTGATCTGGCGGCACTGCTCACGAATCTCGAACCACGTGACGTACTGTTCGTGGATGAGATCCATCGTCTAAGCGCGATCGTGGAGGAAGTGCTGTACCCAGCCCTCGAGGATTACAAGCTCGATATCATGATCGGTGAAGGACCGGCAGCCCGCTCACTGAAACTGGATGTACCACCGTTCACGCTGGTGGGCGCCACCACCCGTGCCGGGTTACTGACTTCACCCTTGCGCGATCGTTTCGGTATCGTGCAACGCCTGGAATTCTATAGCCACGAGGAACTGACCCACATCATCACCCGTTCGGCACGCATCCTGGCTCTGAGTATCGATCCTGAAGGCGCCCGCGAGATTGCCACGCGTTCGCGCGGCACCCCGCGTATCGCCAACCGGCTTTTGCGGCGCGTACGGGATTTCGCCGAGGTCAAGGCGGACGGAAAGATCAGCGCCAAAATCGCCCACCAGGCTATGGAACTTCTGGATGTGGACATGCATGGTTTTGATATGCTGGACCGTAAGTTGCTGTTGGCGGTCATCGAGAAATTCGATGGCGGCCCGGTGGGCGTGGATAGCCTGGCGGCGGCCATCGGTGAAGAACGCGGCACCATCGAAGACGTGCTGGAGCCGTTCCTGATCCAGCAGGGATTCCTGATGCGTACTGCACGTGGTCGTATGGCCACCAAGACCGCCTATCAGCATTTTGGCCTGAAGCCGCCGCCGCGCGATGCCTCTGCAGATCTATTTGATGGGACGCGGGAATAAAGCAGTGAAAAAAGGAACTGGGCGAGATGCGCAGGGTCACAAAATGGATAATGCAAAAGCGACGGCGACATCCCAACATGTTTTCACCTGGCCGGTGCGCGTGTATTACGAGGATACGGATTATGGAGGGGTGGTGTATCACGCCAACTACCTCAGATTCCTGGAGCGTGGTCGAACCGAATGGCTGCGTCATCTGGGTTTTGAACAGGACGTTTTGCGTGAGTGGCTCGGCGTCCAGTTCGTGGTGGTCGGCATGCAGTTGGCTTTCCATCGGCCGGCACGCTTCAACCACGAGCTATCGGTGAGCGTGAAAGTTACCGATGTTAAAAGTGCCAGTATGGTGTTTGATCAGGCGATCTTTGATGCCTCGGATGAGAATGCGCTGGTTTGTACTGCCCAAGTACGGGCCGCCTGTGTGGATAGCGTGACACTTAAACCCAAACCCTTGCCACGGGAGATCGTGGCGGAGCTTGCATAACATGAATGGTCAAGAATCTTTCCTCGAAATCGCCCTGCATGCCAGTCTGGTGGTGAAATTCGTGCTGCTGATCCTAGTGGCAGCCTCGCTGGCATCCTGGGCAGTGATCTTCCGCAAGCACCGCATGCTCAAGGAAGCCCGCACGGCGACAGATACCTTCGAAAAACGCTTCTGGTCCGGAGGCGAGATCGCCGCCATCTACAAGGAGATCAGCGGTTCCGGCGCCGAGAGCGGCATGGAGAGCATCTTCGAGGCCGGCTTTGGCGAATTCGCGCGCCTGCGCAAGCAGGGCGATGCCCAAGGCATGATCATCGAGGGTTCGCGCCGCGCCATGCGCGTCGCCCAAGTCCGTGAAGTGGACCGTCTGGAGGAACACCTGGCGTTCCTGGCGACCGTGGGTTCCACCAGCCCATATGTGGGTCTGTTCGGCACCGTCTGGGGCATCATGAATGCCTTCCATGGCCTGGGTAACGTTCAGCAGGCCACTATCTCCATGGTGGCGCCCGGCATCTCCGAGGCACTGATTGCCACCGCCATGGGCCTGTTTGCGGCTATTCCTGCGGTGATCGCCTATAACCGTTTCGCCAATCATGTGGAGCGCCTGGAGACCCGTTTCGACAGTTTTCTGGATGAGTTCTCCACCATCCTGCAACGGCACGTGGGTTCACGTGCCGCTGGTCAAGGCTAAGCAGCATGAGCGCGCAGCGCAGCAAACGGCGCTTGATGAGCGAGATCAACGTGGTGCCCTACATCGATGTGATGTTGGTGCTGCTCATCATTTTCATGGTGACTGCGCCATTGCTGAGTCAGGGTGTGAAAGTGAACCTGCCGAATGCCAGTGCCAAACCCCTGGACCTCAAAGCCAACGAGACACCGATGATCCTGACGGTGACTGCGGATGGCAAGTATTACCTGAATATCGGCGCGCATCCCGATCAACCCATCGATGCACAGCTGGTTGTGGCCACAGCCACAGCCGTATTGAAGCTGAAACCTGACACCCACGTCGTGGTCCGTGGTGATCGGAATGCCAGTTACGATTCGGTTTTGCGTGGCATGACATTGCTGCAGGCAGCCGGTGCTCCAAGTGTCGGTCTCGAAACCAATCCCAATGACGTGCCGCGTGTGGAAATCACCGGTAAGCCATGACAGAAGCAATCATGGAAACCAGCACACAACGCCTTCTGCCCTGGATATACTCACTGCTGCTGCATGTGGCCTTCGTGGTATTGCTGGTATTGAGTATTCATTGGACCAATTCGACCCTGCCGTCACTAGGGGGCAAAGGCAATATCGCCCAACCCGTGCAGGCCACGGTGGTTGATCAGAAATTGATCCAGCAGCAGATGGCGCTGCTGCAGGCGCAGGATAAACAGAAGCAGGACGCAGCCCGCCAACTACAGCAGCAGGCGGCGGCGGCCAAAAACGAGCGCGAGCAGGAGGAACAGAAGGTCTCCCAGCTCAAACAGCAGCAGGCAGTGGCTCAGCAGGCACTCGATCAGAAGCTGGCTGACCTGCAGAAACAGGCTCAGGCAGAGCAGGATCATCTCGCCAAGCTCAAGGCGGAAGCGGCGACCCAGGCGAAGAAACACCAAAGCGCGGAAAACGCACGCCATCAAGCGGAATTAAAGCGCGAAATCGCCGCTGAGCAGAATGCTTTGGAAGCAAAAAAGGCCACCTACAAACAGCAATGGGCGGCGCTGATCACGCAAAAGATTGAAAATAACTGGATCAAGTCAGCTACTGCCCCGGAAAATCTAAAATGCATCCTCAAAGTACAAGAGGTCCCAGGCGGTACGGTAACCAACGTCCAGGTTGGCGAATGTAATGGTGATGACGCGGTGCGCCAGTCAATCGTGAATGCGGTGTATCAATCCTCGCCCTTGCCACCACCGCCGGATCCTTCGGTATTCGACCGCAATTTAACCATAACATTTTGTCCGGGATGCAGCCCAGGGAAGTAAGCATGCGACGTAAATTTTTATTGATTGCCGGATTGGTCTTGCTGCCATTAGCAGCTTCACACGCGACGCTGGAGATTACCGTTACCCGCGGAGTGAACTCCGCCGTTCCGGTAGCCATCGTGCCGTTTGCCTGGCAGGTGCAGGGTCCAGCGCCGACCACCGATGTGGCGGCAGTCATCAGCGCCGACCTCACCCGCAGTGGCCGTTTTAGTGCGATACCCCTCAAGTCCATGCTCGAGAAACCCACGGATGCTACCGCCATCAATTTCACCAATTGGCGGATATTGGCAGTGAACGACTTGGTGATTGGCCGCATCAAGCCCGCCAGCAGCGGTAATTACCAGGTTGAGTTCCAGGTATTCAATGTGTACACCGGCCAGCAGCTCCTAGGATTGAGTGTGCTCACGACACCGCCAAGCCTGCGCTGGACCGCCCACAAGATCAGCGACCTGATTTACCAGAAGCTCACCGGTCAACGCGGGGCCTTCGCCACACGCATTGCCTACGTGGAAGTCTCAGGCAAAGCCGGCAAGGATAGTCACTATGCGCTGGTGGTGGCAGATTCCGACGGCGCAAATCCACAAACTGTTTTCGATTCCAACCAGCCCATCATGTCACCTGACTGGTCGCCGGACGGACAATACATAGCCTATGTATCATTCGAAAATCAGCGCCCAGCGATCTATTGGCAGAATATTTACACCGGACAGCGTGAGCTTTTGTCGGAAAAGCCAGGCCTGAATAGCGCACCGGTATTCTCTCCAGACGGCAAGTCATTGGCGCTGGTGCTGTCATCTTCCCCAGGCAACCCGGACATTTATGTGATGAACCTGCCTACCCATACGCTGCGGCGCATTACCGATTCGGATGCCATCGATACAGAACCCGTATGGTCGCCAGATGGTCGCAGTCTGTATTTCACCTCCGACAGAGGCGGGAGTCCGCAGATATACAAAGTAAGCCTGAGCGGCGGTACGCCGCAACGCATCACTTTTGGCGGCAGCTACAATGCGGGGCCGCGTATCTCGCCCGATGGCCAGACCTTGGCCATGGTGCATCGCGAAAACGGCCAATTACACATCGCCGTCATGAATCTAAATACCGGAGCGCTGCTGACCCTGACCGACGGAGACCTGGACAAGTCGCCAAGCTTTGCACCCAACGGCAGTATGATCATCTATGAAGCTAATTACCGTGGGCAGGCTGTTTTGGCGGAGGTTTCGGTGGACGGCCAGGTACGTGAGCGCCTGTCGGAATCGCAAACGGGTATCAGCGTGCATGCTCCCGTTTGGGGCCCATTCCTGTCACAATAGATAGCAACTAATACTTGAAAACACCGTCTTAATCGGAAGGAGACAGTCATGAAGATTCTGCGTTTTGGTTGCATGGCACTTGCGGTGGCCTTATTTGCCGTCGGGTGCGCTAAAACGGTCAAGCCGGTGACGGCGCCCGCTGTAACTACACATACTGCACCCGCGACTACGGCACCCGCGTCTACCACGCTACCCGCACCGACCCAGACGCAAATCAGCCCGTTGGAGGATCCCAGCAATATTCTCTACAAGAAGGTTGTGTATTTTGATTTCGACAAGAGCAATATCAAGCCGGAATTCCTCGATCTGCTGACTGCACACGCAAAATATCTGATCGCCAATCCGAACCAGAAGATTCGCATCGAGGGATATACCGATGAGCGCGGAACCTGGGAGTACAACATCGCGTTGGGCGATCGCCGCGCGCAATCGGTACGCCGGTTCCTGCTGTTCCAGGGCGTGAATCCTGACCAGATCAGTACCGTCAGTTATGGCGAGGCCCACGCGGTTTGTAGCGAGCATAAGGAAGACTGCTGGTCTCAGAACCGCCGTGCAGTTCTTGTTTATCTCACTCAATGAAACTGCGCATCTGCATCTATATGGCGGCAGGGCTGCCGGTGCTGCTGACAGGCTGTAGCACCACGGTACGCCCCGATGATCCGGTTTATACCCGCCAGCAGCAGCTGGAGGCACGGGTTGACCGGCTGGATCAGATTTTCAATAACCAGAGCCTGGCGAACCTGTCACAGAACGTTGATAACCAGCAGCAACAGATAAATGAGCTGCGTGGTGATATTCAGGTGCTGCAGCACGACCAGCAACTGACCGTCAAACAACAGCGCGATCTATATGCCGATCTGGACAAGCGACTGCAGAAACTGGAATTGGGTCTGAATAACGCCACCAGTTCGGCAGCGGTGGCTGGTGCTACGACCCCAGCATCAGCCGCAAGTACATCTACAGGTGTGGCCGTGGCGAGCGGCGATCAGGCGGCCTATCAGCAGAATTTCAGCCTTCTTAAACAGGGCCGTTACGAAGATGCCATCAATGGGTTTACCAATTTCATCCAACAATATCCGCAAAGCGCGCTGGTTCCCAATGCGGAATTTTGGATGGGCGAATCTCATTATCAGATGAGTGATTTCCAGGGTGCATTGGTAAATTATCAGGCTGTTCGTCAGGGTTATCCCAATTCGAACAAGGCGCCGGATGCGTTGCTGAAAATCGGTTATTCAAAATATGAAATGCAGAAATATGCGGATGCCCGCAAGACGCTGGAAAGCGTCATCAAGCAGTATCCTGGCACCAACGTGGCAAATCTTGCGAAGCAAAGGCTGCAACGCATGCGCAAAGAAGGGCATTGATTCATAGAGACGCCCATTGAACGTTTCTGTTATGACGGCACAATCGCTGCGTGATGAACTGCCCGCGGATCAGCGGCTGAGAATCACCGAGATATTTCATTCCATTCAGGGCGAAGCCGACAGTGTTGGTTGGCCAACCGTGTTCGTGCGGCTAACCGGGTGCCCCTTGCGCTGCCAATATTGTGATACAGCCTATGCATTCCATGGGGGAGAGTGGATAAGCATCCAAAACGTTTTGATGCGGGTGGCGGAATTTTCACCTCATTACGTTACTGTTACGGGTGGTGAGCCATTGGCGCAGAAGAACTGCTCAAGACTGCTAACACAGTTATGTGATGCCGGTTATCGTGTATCCATCGAGACAAGTGGTTCTCTGCCCATTGCTGCTATGGATTCGCGTGTGATACGGGTCATGGATATGAAGACGCCGGGATCGGGCGAATGCCTCCAGAATCTGTATGCGAATATTCCACACTTACGCAAACAGGATCAGGTGAAATTCGTTATCTGCCATCGCGACGATTACGAATGGTCGCGGCACATGTTGCAGGAGCATAAACTGGCTGAGCTGTGCCAGGTGTTGTTCTCACCGAGTCACGAGCAGTTAAAGGCGGTTGAATTAGCCGAATGGATTCTTGCAGATCGGTTGCCGGTGCGTTTACAGTTACAATTGCACAAATATCTTTGGGGCAATGTGCCGGGTCATTGACCAATGCATAGTTGCGATCAATGAAAAAAGCAGTTGTACTTTTGTCCGGCGGCCTGGATTCTGCCACCACACTCGCCATCGCAAAGCGAGACGGCTATACCAGTTATGCACTTAGCGTAGCTTACGGGCAGCGCCACAGTGCCGAGCTTACGGCCGCCATAAGGATTGCAAAGGCACTTGGCGCCGCCGAGCATAAGACTATGGCGCTGGACCTTTCGACAATCGGTGGGTCTGCGCTGACTGATATACGTATCGCGGTTCCGACACAGCCATTCGAAGGTATTCCATCAACCTACGTGCCCGCCCGCAATACCTTGTTTCTATCACTGGCGCTGGGTTGGGCTGAAGTCTTGTGTGCCCAGGATATATTCATCGGCGTGAACGCAGTGGACTATTCCGGTTATCCGGATTGTCGTCCGGAATTTATCCAGGCCTTTGAAGGTTTGGCGAATCTAGCCACCAAAGCTGGTGTCGAAGGCCGGCCATTTTCTATCCACACGCCGTTATTGAATTTTTCCAAGTCAGAAATTATTCGCTGCGGATTGGCGCTGGGTGTGAACTATGCGTTGACGGTGTCATGCTATAGCGCTGATTCCCAGGGTCGTGGCTGCGGAGTATGCGATAGCTGCCGTTTGCGAAAGCAGGGTTTCAGAGAAGCGGGCATTGCTGATCCCACGACGTATTTCTGATGGGTTGTATTCGAGGCGATATAGGCTATCATGCGCGCCTTCGCTGAAAGACCTTGGAAGACGGACCATGCTTTGACCTACTCGGTCACGGTATCGCCAAATGCGCAGGCATCTAGTTCAGAAGATTCGGGCCGTTAGCTCAGCCGGTAGAGCAGCTGGCTTTTAACCAGTTGGTCGGGCGTTCGAATCGCCCACGGCCCACCAAATATTAAAACGCAGGCGGGCGCCGTGTGTGCCCGCAAAGGCGTCATCTGATAAAATTTTAACCTGTATTGTCAGTGCTAGGTATGCTCATACAGGCATTGAATTGCTCACCATGGTTTAAGTTGGAGGTCATATTCACATGGATTTACCGAAACTCGAACATATAGCCCATGCACTGGTCATGGATAACAAAGGCATTCTTGCTGCCGATGAGAGTACCGGTACCATCGAAAAGCGCTTCAAGGCGATTGGCGTTCCTTCGTCGGAAGAAACCCGCCGGTCCTATCGGGAAATGCTGTTTACAACGCCGGATATGGAAAAGTTTATCAGTGGCGTAATCATGTATGACGAAACGATCCGTCAGAAAACCAAGGCGGGTGTACCCTTTGCTGATTACCTGCACGATAAGGGGGTAGTGCCGGGTATCAAGGTGGACAAGGGCGCAAAAGCACTGGCAGGCAGTCCAAGCGAGAAGATTACAGAAGGCCTGGACGGTTTGCGGGAGCGTTTGCAGGACTACCATCGCATGGGTGCACGTTTCGCGAAATGGCGCGCGGTGATTGAGATAGCTGCAGATATACCAACTGATTATTGCCTGCGAGCCAATGCCCAAGCACTGGCCCGCTACGCGGCCCTATGCCAGGAAGTGGGGCTAGTGCCGATTGTAGAGCCGGAAGTGCTGATGGATGGCGCGCACACGCTTGAGCGCTGTGCCGAAGTGAGTGACGCAACACTGAAGATTGTATTCGATGAGCTCTATAATCATCGGGTTGCTCTAGAAGGAATGCTACTCAAGCCCAACATGATCATCAGTGGCATGCAAGCTCCAAAACAGGCCAGCGTTGAGGAGGTGGCCAAAGATACAATCAAGCTTCTCAAACGCCGTGTACCCGCGGCAGTGCCGGGGATCGTGTTCTTGTCCGGCGGTCAAATTTCTGAACTGGCAACTGCACATCTCAATGCGATGAATAAGCTGGGACATCATCCCTGGGAGCTATCGTTTTCTTATGGTCGGGCTTTGCAGGCACCTGCTATGGAGGCTTGGCTTGGTCAAACTGCCAATTGGGGGGCGGGGCAAGCGGCATTTTTCAAACGTGCACACTGCAACAGTTCCGCCTGTGCAGGCGTCTATACGGAACAGATGGAGAAAGCGGCCTGAGAGCATAAGGGCGGGGCGTTCAGGACCGGGAATAGAGCCCGTAACAGCTGGGTAGCTGCTGTTAGATACACCGAGAGTCTTGGATAAAAGTCGATATCCATGAGGGTTATGTAATCATGAGTTTTATGATTGGATCGAATTTAGGTTGACGGGGCCATAATTCAAAAATAGACTAGACCGTCTAGTCTAAACCGGTTCCATTACCGGGGTGGCTGAATTCAAAGTTTTGATGCCAGGGGATATGGCCATGATGACCGAAGTGAACAAAGATAACGATAACGTAGTCGAAATCTCCGGTCTCAAATACCGGGTTGGCAACAAGGCCATTTTTGACCGCCTTAAAATTAGCATCCTCCGTGGCAAAATCACTGCGATCATGGGCCCCAGTGGCACCGGCAAGACTACGTTGCTGCGCATCATGACCGGCCAGGTGCTGCCGGATCGCGGGCGGGTGATAGTGGATGGTAAGAACGTCGCACGCTTGGCCACGGATGAGCTTTACGAATTGCGCACCCAGATGGGCTTTTTGTTCCAGAACGGCGCATTGTTTACCGACAGTACAGTGTATGAGAACGTAGCATTTCCGCTGCGTGAACATACCCACTTGCCTGAAAGCCTCATCCGGCACATTGTGCTGATGAAGCTGCAGGCGGTAGGGTTGCGGGGTGCGGCTGATATGATGCCCACGGAACTTTCCGGCGGCATGGCGCGACGTGTGGCACTGGCACGTGCCATCGTGCTGGATCCCAAAATCATTTTTTACGACGAGCCATTCACCGGACTGGATCCCATCTCGATGGGCGTGATCGTGCGGCTTATCCGTACGCTCAATGATAGCCTTGGTCTGACGAGTATCGTAGTGTCACACGATGTGGAGGAAGTGTCTGCGGTGTCGGATCACAGCTACCTCATCTCTGATGGCAAAGTGGTAGCCTACGGCACACCCGAGGAATTGGTCCACAATAAATCCGCTTGGGTGCGGCAGTTTATGAAGGGTCTGGCGGATGGTCCGGTGCCGTTCCACTACCCGGCGCCGGACTACGCCAGTCAATTATTGGGTGAGGAGCCGGCCTGATGCGTTTTTTGCTGCATGAAATTTATTATATTGCGCTCGATTTCTTGCAGGGCATGGGCGCCAGCTTCCTGTTCCTGTTACGGTTGCTGAGCTATACACCGAAAGCATTGCTGCGCTGGCGAATCGTCTGGCTACAGATCTACTCCGTAGGCGCCATGTCGCTGGTGCTGATTATGGTATCTGGTTTGTTCATCGGCATGGTGATGGCTCTTGAGAGCTACCATGTACTTGTCAAATTTGCCGCAACTGCTGCCTTAGGCACTGGTGTTGCGCTGTCCATATTGCGCGAACTCGGTCCAGTGGTGACGGCACTTTTGTTTGCCGGTCGGGCCGGTACCGCGCTCACTTCCGAGATCGGCCTGATGCGTGCCACGGAGCAACTCGCAGGCATGGAAATGATGGCAGTAAATCCGATCAGACGCATCGTGGTACCACGTTTTATTGCTGGCGCGGTTTCAGTTCCACTGCTCACCATGATTTTCTGCGCCATCGCCATCCTGGGTGGGTTTTATGTGGGCGTGGATTTGATGGGCGTGGATCAAGGTGCTTTCTGGTCCCAAATGCGTGTGAATGTGGACCTGGTGGATGACGTTCTCAAAAGCGTTGTTATCAAGAGTATTGTGTTCGGCGTGGCCATCAGTTTAATAGCCGTATACGAAGGTTATTACTCGCTTCCCACTGCGGAGGGCGTGAGTCAGGCGACCACGCGTACTGTAGTCAATAGTTCACTTGCTGTATTGGCGCTCGATTACCTTTTAACAGCTTTACTGTTTCACGGAGTTTGAATCATGCGGCAGACACGCACCATCGAGATTAGCACCGGGCTTTTTATCATTCTCGGTTTTGCCTCGTTGTTTTTTCTAGCGACGCAAACCACCAATATTCGGGCCTACAGCGATACCAGCGGTTTTATAGTGACCGCCAGCTTCACGAATGTGGGTGGCCTAAAAGTACGTGCACCGGTGACAATGGCTGGCGTGAATGTAGGCCGTGTTACTGAAATTCATCTTGATCCGGTCACCTTCAACGCCATTGTCAGCATCCAGATCAGTCAGCAATTCAACCAGATTCCGGATGATTCCAGCGCCAGCATTCTGACCTCCGGCTTGCTGGGTGAGCAGTATATTGGCATCTCACCCGGGGGATCCGAAACATTTCTTAAAAATAGCAGCAAAATTCAATTTACCCAATCGGCGATTATCTTGGAAAATTTGATCGGGCAGTTCTTGTTCAACAAGGCATCTTCTGGGAGTAAATGATGCGTATCAAAAATTTGTTATACATCGTCATAAGCACAATATTTCTATGTACATCCGTGCTGGCAGCGGATAGTTCCGCAGCTACGTCTCAAGCTCCGGATCAGATTGTCCAGCAAGCCGCCTCGCAGATGCTTGCTGCTGTAAACAGCAGGCGTGGAGAACTAAAACAGCATCCGAATGAACTCTATGACCTGATCGGAAAGATCCTGTTGCCTCATTTTGACCTCGATTACGCTTCACGCTTGGTATTGGGGCCATATTGGCGCACAGCCACGGCTGCACAACGCCAGGAATTTCAGGGCGCATTCTATAAATATCTGGTGCACAGCTACGCCAATGGTTTACTGCAGGGGAATTACTCGGATAGCAATATCAAGGTCGAACCCTGGCACGGCAGCTCGAGTGATGATCGCGCCATGGTTCGTAGCAAGGTTTCGAGGGCAAATGATGCACCCCCGATACAGGTGGATTACGCCTTGGTACGTACCAAGGATGGTTGGAAGGCCTTTGATGTGACAATCGATGGAATCTCATACGTCATGAATTATCGCAACCAGTTCGGCCCGGAGATTAAGCAGAAGGGCATGGACGAACTGATCAAGCGCCTGAATGAGGAGGCCGACAAGGGACCTGCGCCACAAATGCAGGGCGCCGGCTCATGACGACTGATCAGGTGAAGTTCGAGGACATCGGCGCCGGCCGATTCCGTATCGAAGGCCGTCTGGACTTCGATACCGTGGTGCAAGCGCTGGATACCAGCCAGCATCTGTTTGCAGAGCTGCATGCCATCCAGTTGGACCTTTCCGGCGTGAGCGCCATCGACAGCGCCGGGTTGGCCTTGCTCATCGAATGGATCGGCCGTGCTAAGCGCAGCAACTGCCATCTGAGCTTTCGTAATGTACCTGCGCAGGCAATGGCAATCGCTCGCATCAGTGATGTGGAAAAGCTGTTGCCGATAGCGGCATGAAACCCACGGCTGGGTATTGATAATAATGGCGGTTTTCAACCGCTATTATTATTGCTAACCACTTCCGAAGCTTGTGCTGGTGGTTGTTGGGAAGAAATAGCAGGAGTTGATTTAGTCCCAGCAGCCGCAGGTGCGGTATGGCTTACGGTGCTGGGAGCGCTGCTATCATCAGAATTATCTGGCGGCAAATCTGGATAATCGGGATATGCCACGGGCGGGTTGCCATTGTAGAGTTGAAAACGGCGATGCTGTATCCAGGCATCGCGCATGAATGTGTAGGGATCAAAAGCACTGTCGATAGTGCTGTCCAGATCGAGTAATCCGGCACGCAAGTCCACGACACTGGTTATGGTTGCGGCGTTACGGTAGCGTGGCTGCATGTTATTTTTTACAGGGTTTGCGTATACGTAATCCGGATACAGAGCTCCAGCATCGCGAACACTGCTAGGACCCAGGAAAGGAATCACCAGATATGGACCTGAAGGAACGCCGAAATTGGCGAGGGTTTCACCAAAATCTTCGCTATGGTCTTGCAAGCCCACATTTTTAGCCACATCGAACCATCCCAAGAGACCAATGGTACTGTTGATCAAGAAGCGACCGGTATCCTTGAAGGTGTATTTGAATTTTCCCTGCAATAGGTCATTGATGATCGTTACCGGCGATCCCAGGTTATTGAGAAAATTGTGTATGCCATTTCGGGCCTGGCGGGGCACGGCACGCACATAGGTTTTGGCCACCGGCCGTGCAACAGCCTTGTCGAATTTGTCGTTGAAGGCGTAAGTAATGCGGTTCAACTTTTCCCAGGGATCCTTAGTCTGGGTGGTGTAATCTGGTGGCACTGACGCGCATCCTGCAAGCAGCAGCAGTCCCGTAAGGCATATAAAGAGCAGCCGCCACCGAAGTAGGGCAGGATTGCTTAGCATTGAAACTCCAAAGATATATGGCTTGCTTATCCTAGCAGTTTAAAGGACAAACACCACGGATGATCAGGGTGTGTTATTGGTGACGAGTGATTGCCGGTTGGCTCGCCCCCAGGCCTGCAAGCGCTCTAAGCGCGACTTGTAACGTAGCTTCTGCATGCCGTCGATTCCTGGAGTTGCCAATGCGATACGTAACTGGTCGGCGGCCTCCGCTGGTAAACCAGTGATGTAATAATATTCCGACATGTAGTAATGGGATTCGGCGGGACTGCCGGCATTATCATAGGCTTTGGCTAGCATACGTATTACTTCCGGATCGCTGTCGGTCTGTAATGACTGGGTAATGAGCAGGTTGATTGCATCCTGCGGCAGATTCGCTTCGATGAGGTCACTCGCATAGCTCAGGATAAGCGGGCTGTTGTCGGGAAATAATTGCATGGCATGCTGATAGGTGACTTTAGCCGTGTGGATGTCACCTGCAGCCATTTGCGCATTTGCAAGCCCGATGCGAAATGCAATCACGTCATTATATTTGTCGCATAAATTGCGCATGATATTTATGGCGTCTGCATCACGGCCCATTTGTACGTCCGCGAGTGCCAGCCCATAACGCATGGCTTCTTGGTCCCAACCATGTGCAGTGGCCACACTATCCTTGAAAAACTCAAGAGTCTTGCTGGGGTTATCGCTGACCAATACGCGCACACGGGCTTTCATGAGTGCATAGCTGCGGCTATCGGGCCGTGATGGCACATGCATGCTCAGCGCCCGCTCTTGAAGATAGGCCATGCGTGTTGCATCTTGTGGGTGGTCCAGGAGAAATTCCGGAATGCGATCATAGCCGTTGAGGCTCGAACTGCGCTGCATTTTTTCAAAGAAATCAATCATACCTTCGGGCGGAAACCCGGCGCGCGCCAGTGTCTGAATGCCCACGCGGTCAGCTTCTTCTTCCTGAGAACGGGTGAAATTGATCTGGTGCTGGATGATGGAACCTTGTGCAGTGGCGATAGTACCCATGGCTACGTTGGGATCGCCAGATTTAGCCGCGATCAAGATGGCACCTAACATTGTCGCTATATCCAGCAAGCTGTGGTTTTGCTGATCTTCGACGGTGCGCGCGATATGGCGCTGAGTCACGTGGCTGGTTTCGTGCGCCATGACCCCAGCCAGTTCATCTTCGTTGTCAGTTTCCAGAATAAGTCCTGTGAATACACCTATAAAACCTCCTGGTAAAGCGAATGCATTAATTTCCTGGTCATTGACCACAAAATATTCAAATTGCAGCGTCGGATCGTCACTGTGTGAAGATAGATCATGGCCCAGGTCATCTATATATTCATGCACTAGGGGATCATCCAGTATCACTCCCGCCTGACGCGCCTGATTCATGATCTGCACGCCCATCTGGTATTCCTGTTCCGGTGTAAGAACATTGGCGCCTGCTTTGCCTATTTGGGGTAGATTGAAATCGCTTGTGGACTGATTGTTGGACTGATTGACATAGTTTGCTGAAGTGAATTTGTTTGCAACGTTGGATGTCATTAATGACATACCAGGAGCGGTTATCGACCCAGCTGCAGTATCCGAAAGCACCGGGTTGTTGCCCAGTGCAAACAGACTCGCAATAAGTATGTAGATGGCAGGCTTGAGATGTTTGCTTGACATGGTGTAATCAGGATTCACAGGCAGGGATTTTCCGGAGATGCCTAGCCTTAACTTTCATTATGACACGTCGCTTGGCAGATTGTGTCCGTGTTTTCTGATTAACTGGTTAGACAAGACAATACGGGGTTTTACATCATGATGGCGTAAAAAAACCCCCCGTATGCGGGGGGCTGATAGCTGCGGGGCGGGTGTAAGGTAGGTTTAAAATTTGTAAATATATTGGACGCCCAGGATATCCGCATCGGCATTGAACTGACCAGAAATATAGTCGCCGCTGCTGCCATCCAGCTGGCTGTATGGGATATGGCCGTTGATGAACAGGTGCGCGTAACCGATGTCCCATTGGCTATGACTGGAAACATGCCAGCTGGCACCGAAGGCCAGCCATTTGCGGGTATCATCCGGCAGCCGTGCACTACGACTGGCGTCCACGCTGTTGGGTGTTGTCGCTGATGCGGCGGTGGGGTCAGGTACTGGTGTTTTATCCAGGGCTACACCGGTGCGGAAAGTCCAGGCATCATTGTATTTGTAGTTCAGGCCAAGCGCGAAGCGGTTCGAATTGGAGAGGCCTTCCTGTACCACCGCGGGCGGCATGCCGGGATCGGAGAAATTGATCGTCAGGTTCTGAAAGCTGCTCCAACCGGTATAGGTCCAATCCGCCATCAACGACCACTGTTCGTTGAGTTGCTGGAACAGGCTCAGTGACACGATTTGAGGAGTGGTGAATTGGGCGCTGATTCCCTGAGGCTGGAATAATCCCTGGCTGGCGAAAATCGCAGGTACATTCGTGAAGCTGGCATTGCCAGTTAGGTTATGTTTGACGCGTGAATGGTAGGAAAATCCCACGCGAGTCGTATCGTAATCCCACAACAATCCAAAATTGAACCCAGTGGCCGTATTATCGGCCGCAGCAGAGAAAAAACCATCATGCCCTTGGGGCACCAACCCGAAGCTCTGGCTGCACGTCGCAGGATTGACTTCTGCGTAACACACCGCACCAAAATCAATGTCATTGGTGAGTTTTACGTTCATGCGCTGTATGTCCAGGCCAAATCCGCCCGAGAAGTGATCCGTGAACTTGTAGGCTATGGTTGGGTTGTAGTTGACCACGGTTACTGATGTATAAATTGCCTGATAACGGAAAATGGAATTGGCGTTATAACTGGTCGCAAGACCGAAGGGTACTTCGATCCCCATGCCTAGGGACAGCTTGTTGTTGAGTGGCATGGAGTAATAAATGAAGGGCACTGCCCCGAGCTTCCCGGGATTGCCGCCATTATTCCCGGTGAGTGGCTGGCCGGTGGCATCAACGGCGGTCGTGGGTGTGAAGTTGGCACCCAAACGAATCAAGCTAACACCAGTATCCAGTTCCGGGTCGCTCAATCGGGTCAGACCTGCCGGGTTGTACCAGATGGTGGATGCATCATCGGCGTACGCTGCCCCTGCGGCATGTGCGCTACCCAAGCTGGTGACACTCTGCTCGGTTAGCTGGAAATTGGAAGCCAAAGTGATGCTGGGGAGGGTGGCGACTGCTGCACCGGCTAACACGGCCAAGGTCCATTGAGCAAACTGCTGCTTCTTCATCGTTATGTTCCTCAAGGGTATGAGGGTTTTAGGGCTGCATGATTTAAGCACAGGTAGGACGGGTTGTCAGTACCTATCGGTTCTACATATGGGTTCCCTGGGCTGCTTAAAGGGTATCCGAAGCAAAATCGGCCAGCCGCGAACGCTCACCCCGAAGCAGGGTTATGTGGCCCGAATGGGGCCACTGTTTGAATCGGTCCACCACGAAAGTTAGCCCAGAGGTGGTTTCCGTGAGGTAGGGGGTGTCTATCTGGGAGATGTTGCCGATGCAGACCATCTTGGTTCCAGGACCGGCCCGAGTGATCAGGGCCTTGAGTTGTTTGGGTGTCAGGTTCTGAGCCTCATCCACGATGATGTAGCGGTTAAGGAAAGTGCGCCCACGCATGAAATTCAGGGAGCGAATCTTTATGCGGGTACGTAAAAGATCGTTGGTGGCAGCCCGGCCCCATTCCCCGCCTTCCCCGGACTGAGTAAGAACTTCGAGATTGTCCATGAGCGCGCCCATCCAGGGCGTCATTTTTTCTTCTTCGGTACCTGGCAAGAAACCGATATCTTCACCCAGGGGCACAGTGACACGCGTCATGATGATTTCGCGATAACGGTTCAGCTCCAGCGTCTGAGCTAGACCCGCAGCCAGGGCTAATAAAGTCTTGCCAGTACCGGCTGCCCCCAGCAGTGTGACGAAGTCCACGTTCGGATCCATCAACAGGTTCAAGGCAAAATTTTGCTCTCGATTGCGTGCTTTTATGCCCCAAACGCTGTGACGGATACCGCGGTAATCTCGTGAGAGTTCCAATAATGCCCCACGTTCATCGAGGCCGCTGACCATGGCTTCGAAATTGTCGGTGTTGCTAAAGACGAACTGGTTCGGATACCAGGTTTTCACCCGTGGGCCCTGGAGACGGTAGTATGTACGGCCTTCCTGTTGCCAGGATTCCATGTTCTTGCTGTGGCGATCCCAGAAGTCCTTGGACAAATCATCCATGCCGGTAAACAGCAGATCCAGATCATCCAGCGCTTTGTCGTTGAAATAGTCCTCCGCATGGATGCCCAGTACCGAGGCCTTGATGCGCAGGTTGATATCCTTGGATACCAGGATCAATCGTCGGTTTGAATGCTTGTGTTGCAGCGCAAGTGTGGTACCAAGGATATTGTTGTCCGGTTTATTGCCTGGTAGTGAGTCCGGCAGTACCGCAGGCAACGGCTCGGTCTGGAAGAACAGCCGACCTGCGCTCAATACCGGAGAATTGGTCGAGCGTTGCAGGCCCGAGATTACCAGGCCAGCATCTATCTGCGATTTGCTCACGTTCCGCATCATCTCATCCAGGAATCGACTTACCTGACGTACATTGCGGGCCACCTCCGAAAGGCCTTTCTTGCTGGCATCCAGTTCTTCTAGCACCACCATTGGCAGATAAATATCGTGTTCCTGAAAACGGAAGATGGCTGTAGGATCGTGCATCAGCACGTTCGTGTCGAGCACATAGAGCCGGCGCGTTTCGCGGTGTTTTTTCACGCGGATGCCTCTGGATTTCAGTTCAGGATCTTGATGGCCATTAGAACTTCGTCAACATGTCCTTTCACGGCGACTTTACGCCATTCTGCACGCAGGACACCATCCGTATCGATCAGGAAAGTACTACGCTCTATGCCTCGGTACTTGCGACCATACATGCTTTTCATCTTCATCACGCTGAATAATTTACAGACTTTCTCACTCTCATCAGATAGCAAGTCAAATTTCAAAGCATGTTTGCGGCGGAAATTCTCATGGGATTTCAGACTATCGCGCGATACGCCCAATACTACGGTGTTGAGTCGTTTGAATTTTAACTGGAAATTGCTGAAAGCCACGGCTTCCAATGTGCAGCCTGATGTGGCGTCCTTGGGGTAGAAGTACAGCACCACATTATGGCCTTTGAGTGCAGAGAGTTTGATGGTTCTACCGTTGGTTGCGGCTAATTCGAAATCGGGTACTGGTTTGTCTGGAGAGACTTTAGACATTCTGGAATCTCCGGATTAAGCAATCATCAATGTCGATGGGATCGCCAATACCTGGAACATCAGCTTTTAATGGGCTCCAGGATAGCGTCCAAGTTGAGTCGGTCACAGAAATCCATAAACTCTTCCCGCAGACTGCCGATATGCAGGTTCGCTGGAATATTCACGGCCATCTGTACCGAGAACATAGGCGCACCGGTATGCACGGCAGGATATCCACGGGTGACTAGGTCGGCGATGCCAATATTGCGCTCGGTGAAAAAATTAGCGAGGTTTAAAATAATGCCCGGTTGGTCCAGGCAGACCGCATCGATTGCATATGGAACCAGATTATGACGGGGTTCGCGTTCGGTAGTGCGCCGAGCTGATAATGTAAGGCTTAGACGCTTTTCCAGTTTTGGCAGCTGTCCTTCCAGTTTGGTGATGGTGTTCCAATTCCCGGATACCAGCAGCAACATGGTGAATTCACCACCCAGCACTGTCATACGGCTCTCAACTACATTGCAGCCGCAATCCTTTACTGCGCGCGCGATGTCGTGGAGGATGCCGGGCCGGTCTTCAGCCAATACCGACATCACCAGAAATTGTTTCATTCGGGCTCGCAGTGGTCGATCCTGACGTGATTATATCCCAGCAGTTTACCGGGTTTGATGTGTGGCGCAACCGCGGTGCTAGGATTTTCCTTGAGCCGAAACCGGTCTGACCGTAACATATACCTTTCCCGCGAGGACCGATGATGTTTCAGGGCAGCATGGTGGCGCTGGTTACGCCTATGGCCGTCGACGGCCGTGTGGATTTCGCTGCGCTAGAAGAATTAGTGCATTGGCATATCGCCGAAGGCACAGATGCAATCGTGGCTGTAGGTACTACTGGTGAATCCGCTACCCTGGAGGCAGACGAACATATGCGCGTTCTGGATTGCTGCATACGGGCAGCCGCCGGGCGCATACCGATTATCGCCGGAACAGGCGCAAGCTCCACATCACATGCACTGGCCTTGACGCGCCTTGCTCAAGCACGCGGTGCCGCCGCCGCACTCGTGGTAGTACCTTATTACAATAAACCTACCCAGGAAGGCCTCTATCACCATTTCCGTACCATTGCTCAGGCAGTATCGTTGCCATTGATTCTTTACAATGTGCCGAGTCGTAGCGTAGTGGATATGTTGCCGGAAACTGTTGAGCGCCTGAGCTTGATTCCAAATATTATTGGCATCAAAGAGGCCACCGGCAAGCTCGATCGGCTGGAGGAGATTCGTCATCGCTGTGGAGCGGAATTTCTGCTCATCAGTGGGGATGATGCAACCGCCGCGGAATTCATCCTGCAGGGAGGGCGGGGAGTGATATCGGTCACAGCCAATATAGCCCCTAAACTGATGCACGCCATGTGCGCAGCGGCGACTGCAGGTAAACGCAAACAAGCCGAAATTCTCAACCAGCGACTTGCGAAGCTACACGAGAATCTTTTTCTGGAAAGTAATCCGATACCGGTGAAGTGGGCGCTTCGGGAAATGGGCCGTATTCCGGCTGGTATCCGTTTACCGCTTACATCGCTTGCACCGCATCATCATGACACGCTGCGTGCTACGCTACGCGCTGTTGGCGCCTTGTAATTGTCATTTGCCATACTTTGGAATTTAAATACCATGACTAAATTTCTCGGGACAGCTATTGTCCTGCTGCTATCAGGGCTGACTGGCTGTAGTACCCTGAATTGTGGCGATTCGCACCCTTATGCTAAGAGTGTCGCGAATCCGCCGTTAAAGGCGCCGCCGGGTCTCAGCGTACCTGCGACTGATCCAAATTACGCAATACAAGGTCTTGGACCGAATCATACAAAAGCTGCCGCTGAGGTTGCAAAGGGTACATGCTTGGTCAAACCACCACAGCTGATAAACGCGCAGCCGCCTGCTACCTCCAACCCAGAGACATCCTCCACAAAAACAGCGCCAGTGCCAGCAACCACGACTACACAACCTTCCATGACACCGGAAAATAAAAAAACGACTTTACCAGCGGCTTCTACGACTGTCCTGCCTCCTGTGGTTGCGGATTGAGGGCGCGTGGAGTAATCTCGCGCGCCTTTTGATATTGTGTATGTTGACTTGGAGAGGTGTCCGAGCGGTCTAAGGAGCACGCCTGGAAAGCGTGTATACGGCAACCCCGTATCGCGGGTTCGAATCCCGCCCTCTCCGCCATGTATACTTAACAAGACCTTGCATGTGAGACTTGCAGCAACATGGGTTGCATTCATTTCCCATTCTGTACTTCATTTATTTAATGAAGTGGAGAGGGATTCCAGGTCATGGCAACGGGCGTGCATCCAGAATGGTTTTTAGACCCAGATGGTCAGGAAAGCGGGCATCTCGCCTGGGCAAGGGCATGTGTCTTGCATTATTTTCTGTATTGCCAACATGATGAAGTGATTCAATTGAAATGGCGAGGTTGGGCATGAAAGCAATCTTGATATCGTCTCTGGTGGTATTGTTGAGCGCCTGTGGTGGTGGAGGTGGTAGCTCTTCAAGCGCCCCGCCATCCACAGCACAATACCCGGTTGACAGTGCTTACAGCGCCGTAGCGCAGATGAACCAGACTTACAACCTGACTTCTACCTTAGGCAACAATACCTTTACTCTGAACATCATCTATGCACCGGGCGCCATGTCATCATTCAACGGTCAGCCTGCCTACACTGCGACGCTAACGTCTATTCTCTCGGAAGATGGCGTGCTCATCACCAGTAATGTGGAGACAGAGTATTTCACCATCAGTCCTTATTTCCCATTGGGAGCAATAAACGCTAATGGTAGGGTTACCGTAAACACAAATCAGACGCCACTTCCGGTGTATGCAATAGAGGGGCAGTCGAATTTATACGACACCAATACAACTTATACGGATAATACCCTGACCACTGTCTATTCAATTGCATCATCGACATGGTCACTCAGCCCCGATACTTCGACCACCGCATTCAGCTGCATTAACATGGTCGGAACTATAATCGGAGTCGGGGCAACTTCTGAATCGGACTGTTACCAAATTGATGACAGTGGAAATGTACTGTCATTGCAAGTTTTCATGCTGGTGAATGGTGCGACACTTGTTTTCCAATGATGGGCTGGCCAGGGACAGTCTGTTTCTTTAGCAACTATCAAAAGCCCGTCATTTCATTCGATAGGATGCCGAGGTAGTATCCTTTGCGGCTTTTGTAGAACGAACTGTAAATTGCCGAATGAGCTGTTTAAAACAATCGACACGGCTCAGATCTGTTAAGTAGTTCCTCGAGTATTGATAATACTGGACTTGCTACATACTTCACATTTAACTTCTGCGCAAGCATCGCATAGAATGCGGCTTTTAGGTCGGCAATGAGTATCACCTTGCAATCAAGGTGTGTAAAATCCGTTTTCGTGGCAGCCTGCGCTGGCTTCTTCGCGACGACAAGCTGTGAACCCCGTCAGACCCGGAAGGGAGCAGCGGCAGCAGTGGCCTCGTGTGCCGGGGTATAGCTGACGCTGGCTGCCACCCTCAGGCTGCAAAGTTCATGCTGTTGATACGTCTGGTAAAGTAGTTCAGCGTTCTACGGCACCCTCATCCGCAATCTAATCAGGCTACGCATGTCCTATCAGGTATTGGCAAGAAAATGGCGTCCGCACAACTTCGGTGAAATAGTGGGCCAGGAACATGTTCTCAGGGCACTCATCAATGCCCTTGATAATAATCGTCTGCACCATGCTTTCCTGTTTGCTGGCACCCGGGGGGTCGGTAAGACCACGATCGCGCGCATTCTGGCTAAATCGCTGAACTGCGAGAAAGGAGTGAGCTCGCGGCCCTGTGGCGAATGTAGTGCCTGTGTGGAAATCGACGCCGGACGTTTCGTGGATTTGATTGAAGTGGATGCCGCTTCTCGCACCAAAGTTGATGATACCCGAGATTTGCTGGACAACGTGCAATATGCACCCAGTCGTGGACGCTATAAGGTGTATCTGATTGATGAAGTGCACATGTTGTCCACGCACTCCTTCAATGCACTGTTAAAAACCCTGGAGGAGCCTCCGCCGCATGTGAAGTTCCTTCTGGCTACCACGGATCCACAGAAACTGCCGGTGACGGTGCTGTCTCGCTGCTTACAGTTTAATCTCAAGCGGCTGTCCGTGAGCCTGATACAGGAACATCTCACGCACATCCTAGTGGCCGAAAAAATCCCGCAAGAGCCGGCGGCAGTGACGCTGATTGCGTTAGCCGCAGATGGCAGTCTGCGTGATGCCCTGAGTGTGCTCGATCAGGCTATCGCCTATGGTGGTGGCAACCTCAAGGAAGCAGATGTGCGTAGCATGCTGGGTTCCATCGAGCAAACCCATGTACACGACTTGCTAGAGTCATTGGCTCACAATGATGGCAAAACGCTGCTCGCAACTATTGCTAAACTGGATGAAATGGCACCTGATTATGAAATGCTACTCGATGATATAGCATCGGTGTTGCAGCGTTTAGCGCTGGTTCAGACAATACCCGATATGAGTTCAGAATTCAGCAATGCTGATAGCTTACGGATATTGAGTACGCATCTGAGTGCCGAAGCTGTACAATTATTTTATCAGATTGCTTTGTTAGGTAAACGCGACTTAATGCTGGCGCCTTCACCCCGCAGCGGTTTTGAAATGACACTGTTGCGCATGTTGGCGTTTGCACCGACATCGGCGGTAGGCAAATTTTCAGCGCAGCCGGTTATTAAAAAAGCTCACGCTGATTCAGGCGGCGATCCCACCCCGGCGATGAAGAATCTTCAGGACAAATTCACAGTGGCAGGGAATGCGACGCAAGCTTGGCAGGAGCCGGACTGGATTGGTCTAGTGGAATCCTTGGATCTTCGAGGCGCGGCTCAGCAGCTGGCACTTAACTGTGCTTACCGGCGCCGTGAAGGCAATGTCATATACCTCGAGATGGATGCTGTACATGAACATATGGCGACAGAACAATTAATGAAACGTATGGAAGATTCTCTTTCACGTTACTTTGGTGAGGAACTCAAGCTGCGTATCCAGCAGGTATCCGGTGATCTGGATACGCCAGCAAAACGTGATGCATTCCTCCAGGCAGAACGTCTCAAGGCCGCTCAGGACGTGATAAGCGCGGACCCGAAAGTGCAAGAGCTTTGTGAAACGTTTGGTACCCAGATCAATCCGGAACTTGTAAAACCGGTCGATTGAAATCTACGAGGATATTACAAATGAAAGGTGGAATCGGCGGGCTGATGAAGCAAGCCCAGCAATTACAGGCCAATATGCAAAAAGCCCAGGAAGAACTGGCGCGCATGGAGGTCACTGGCCATGCAGGTGGTGGAATGGTGAGCGTAGTCATGACTGGGCGCCATGAAGTACGTCGTGTCAGCATCGACCAAAGCATCCTGGGTGATGACAAAGAGATGCTTGAAGACCTGATTGCCGCTGCGGTCAACGATGCGGTCAACAAGGTCGAATCTGTGACCCGCGAACGTTTTTCAGGATTTACAGCAGGCGTACCATTGCCAGACGGCCTGAAACTACCGTTCTGATTGCTCATGGCATACACACCACTACTGCAACAACTGATGGACGCATTGCGCTGCTTGCCCGGAGTAGGTCCAAAGTCTTCACAGCGGATGGCTTTTTATCTCTTGGAGCGTAATCGCGAAGGTGCGTTGACATTGGCCCGCACGCTGAACGCAGCAGTCGAGAGCATACATCACTGTGAGCGCTGCCGCATGCTGACTGATAAACCAATCTGCGAAATCTGCTCTTCTATAAAACGAGACTCTGGGAGCTTGTGCGTGGTGGAAACACCCGCGGATGTATATGCCATCGAAAATGCCACGGGTTTTCACGGCAAATATTTTGTGCTCATGGGCCATCTTTCACCCTTGGATGGTATCGGCCCCGAAGAACTGGGTTTGGAGAAACTGGAAGCGTGGCTCGCAGAAGGTGGTATCACGGAATTGATTCTAGCAACCAATCCAACTGTAGAGGGTGAGGCTACCGCCCATTACATAGCTGAACTGGCCCGCGCCCGCGGAATTCGTGCCACGCGCATCGCCCATGGTGTGCCCCTGGGGGGCGAACTGGAATTTGTGGATGGGGGCACCCTGTCACATGCCTTTAGTGGCCGGCAGGATGTGCGCTAGGAGGGCGTATGACTGACTGTCTATTTTGCAAAATGGTTAAAGGCGAAATCAAACCGAGCATGGTCATGGAGAATGATCAGTTGATCGCGTTCCGGGATATCAACCCACAAGCATCAACTCATATCCTCGTGGTACCGCGCAAACATATCAGTACGCTTAATGATCTCATGCCAGCGGATGCCGGGGTCATCGAAAACATGGTTCTGGCAGCGCGCGATATCGCAAAACAGGAGGGTATCGCTGCGTCAGGCTACCGGCTGGTGATGAATTGCAATCAAGGCGGTGGTCAGACCGTATTCCATATCCATCTCCATCTATTGGGTGGACGTACCATGCAATGGCCGCCTGGATAGCGCGGCTGATTATTTTTGGCGTTAAAGGCGTGCTGTACCTGCGAGTTTCTCAAGGTTGGCGATGCGTACTAACGCCGGCGGATGGGAATCATGGAATGCGGAATGCAACGGATCGGGCGTGAGCGTGGTGGCGTTGTCACGGTAAAGTTTCACTAAAGCGTGGATCAGCGCACGGGCATCCGTGTAGCGACTGGCGTAGGCATCCGCCTGAAATTCATGACGACGCGACCAGGCGGAACTGAGCGGTTCCAGCAACGACAGGAAAGGCGGGGCCAGCAAGGTAAATAACAGCAGAGCCATGTAATTGGAAGCATGCGTGATGCCCAGACCTTGATAGAACCAGTCACTACCGGCCAGCCAGCCAAGGATCGCCAAGCCCGCAAGGCTCAGCACAGCGGTAACTACAAGTCGCTGGATGACGTGTTTAAGCCGGAAGTGGCCGAGCTCGTGTGCCAGAACTGCTTCGATTTCTTCCGGCATCAATTTGTCCATGAGCGTATCGAAAAACACGATGCGCTTATTGCGGCCAAAGCCGGTGAAGTAGGCATTCCCATGCGCGGAACGCGTGGAGCCATCCATTACATATACGCCTCGGCTTTTGAAGCCGCAGCGTTGCAGTAACGATTCGATACGCTGCTTGAGTCCTGCATCGGTTAACGGTGAGAATTTGTTGAACAAAGGTGCAATTAACGCCGGATACGCCCAGGTAAGGGTCAGGCTGAAACTAAGCCATAGCATCCAAACATACAGCCACCACAGGAAGCCCATAGTGTTCATGAGCCACAGGGCAGCATACAAGAGCGGCGCACCCAGGATCGTCGCCAGCAGGATGAGTTTGGCTAAATCCAGCAGGTAAGTCCTTACGCGGGTGCGGTTGAAACCGAAGTGCGTTTCGATGCCGAAGGTCGAATAGATGCTTAATGGCAAGCCAAGCATGGCATTGATGAGGGTGTAGCTGGCTATAACCAATACACCGGTGTTCAACAGGTTAATGCCCGCATGTCTCCAGGCCCCATCCAACAAAGACAAACCTCCTCCAATGGTCCAGAGCAAGGCCAGTATCAGGTCCAGGGCCAGACCGAACAGGCTAAAACGGCTTTTAGCGATCGCATAATCTGCAGCCTTGCTATGCGCGGCCGGTTCGATACTGGCAATGAATGCTTGCGGAACCTCATCTCGATGCCGACCAACATGTTGAATCTGACGGCCAAGCAGCCAAGCACGCAGTACTGCGGATAGGGTAAGCGCAACAATGAAGATGATGGTCAGTGCATTCATGGGCGGATAGGATGCTAGGGTGAACACATTGTAAGCGATGCGCGACGCTATGGGCAGGCTGGGGCGCCCGCGTTAAACTACACACTAAGACCTAAGGCTATTGCATGTCCCTAAATACAGAAAACCTGATCTGGCTTGATCTGGAAATGACCGGTCTCAATCCGGATACGGATTTAATCCTGGAGATCGCCACGCTCGTGACAGACAAGCAACTTAATATTTTGGCTGAGGGCCCGGTGTTGGCAGTACACCAGAGCGATGCAGCTCTGTCCGCGATGGGAGAATGGTGTACACGTCAGCATGGCCAGTCGGGGCTCAGTCAGAGGGTGCGTGAAAGCCATATTAGCGAGGCCGAAGCCGAGCGCAAGACGCTCGATTTTCTGCGACAGTACCTGCCATCCAATACTTCACCCATGTGTGGTAACAGCATCTGCCAGGACCGGCGATTTCTGGTGCGGCATATGCCGGAATTGGAAAAATTCTTCCACTACCGGAATCTGGATGTCAGTACTCTCAAGGAGCTAGGCAAGCGTTGGGCACCGGGTGTTATGGGTGGATACACTAAGCAATCGAACCATTTGGCGTTGGATGATATCCGCGATTCCGTAATTGAACTCAAGTTCTACCGGGAGCACATGTTCAGGCCAGAGCTTTCATAGCAATATCAGGCCGCCTCTGTTCTTATGTATGATCGTACCCTGAGTTTTGCTGACATCCGCGAGGCTGCGACACGCATAGCACCCCATGTCCTGCACACTCCGGTGATGCGCTGCGCACATTTGGAGAAAACTCTGGGTGCAGAGATTTTCTTAAAGTGCGAAAATTTCCAGGAGATGGGCGCGTTCAAGATTCGCGGGGCCAGCAATGCGATTTGCCGTTTAGCTGACGATATAGCCGCAAAAGGCGTGGCTACCCATTCATCCGGTAATCACGGCGCCGCGGTGGCACTCGCGGCAAGACGTCGCGGCATAGCGGCGTGCGTAGTCATGCCGGAGAATGCCAGCGCATTCAAGAAGCGCGCGGTATCGGAATACGGCGCTAAAATCATTTATTGCGAATCAACAATGGCTGGCCGAAAGGCTGCACTCGCGAAATACGTGGCTGAATCCGGTGCGTCAGAAGTACACCCCTATAATGATTTGGCGGTCATGGCCGGACAAGGTACGGCAGCGTTGGAGCTGCATGCGGATGTGCCGGATTTGCAGGTCATAATGGTTCCAATTGGTGGTGGTGGGCTGCTCTCCGGTACAGCTGTAGCTACACGTGCGCTGCGACCCGAATGCAGAGTTATCGGTACCGAACCTCTGGGGGCAGACGATGCCTGGCAATCGTTCAAGTCTGGACATATTGAGCTCATGGAGCATCCTGATACCATTTGCGATGGCTTACGCGCCACCATTGGAGCACTTCCCTTCGCAGTAATCAGTGAACAGGTAGACGATATATTACGTGTATCCGATGAAACCACCATCAATGCCATGCGTTATATATGGGAACGTATGAAAATCATCATTGAACCTTCCTCAGCGGTGGTAGTAGCGGCATTACGGGAGGGTCTAGTGGAGGTGAAGGGCATGCGTGTTGGTGTTATTCTCACCGGCGGCAATGTGGATATTGATCATTTACCATGGTGAGAGGATGACGTCATGCGGAGCTGGTTAATGCGGATACTTGGTTTGGCCGGAATGTTGTGTTGCATGGCGGCGCAGGCGGGAACATCGGCGTCCAAGCCAGTCGATATACGCAATCTCATGGATGTAACGCAGTTTAAACACGCAGGTCTCAACAAACTTTCACCAGATGAAATAAATACATTGAATATGTGGTTGAATCAGTATTTGGATTCAAGCGCTTTGCCAGCCCCAGTTCAAGTTCAAGTTCCAGTTCCAGCTCCAGTTCCAGCTCCAGTTCAAGCTCCAGTTCCAGCTCCAGTTCAAGCTCCAGTTCAAGCTCCAGTTCAAGCTCCAGTTCAAGCTCCAGTTCAAGCTCCAGTTCAAGCTCCAGTTCCTCAGGCTGAGGTGACAACTTCATCTCATGCTAGTTCAGTACCACTGGCAGCAGCATCCACATCCGCGGCGGTGGCATCAGGTATCGCCAACTTTGGCGCGGACACCATGGCACCCAAAGAGTCGTCCCGGGAGCCTAATCGGATTGAATCTCGCATTGCTGGCCAGTTCACTGGATGGACTGGTGATACTGTTTTTACGCTTGAAAATGGCCAAGTATGGAAGCAGGCGGCCACCGGCTACTACACAAATATCCAGCTTGATCATCCCCGGGTGGTGATCAAGAAATTGAGTTTCGGCTATCTGTTGACAGTGCCGGGACATGGCGAAACGGTGTTTGTGCGGAGAATCAAATAATCAAGCATGGCATCTGCGGTAAACACCGTGTGCATATAGCATATGTTTAGACATCTGAACTATTTGCTGATGATAACTATGCTATTGATCAGCAGCGTGATTTTTGGCGCAGATCAGGCAGATGCAATTCTGGGCGTGTGGACTACACAAGATGGCAAAGCCCGGGTCGAGATCGTGCTACAAAACGGATTGTATCTGGGGCATATCGTGTGGTTGAAAGAACCTCTCTATCCAGCCGACGATCATCAAGGCATGTCGGGTAAGCCTAAAGTGGACCGCATGAATCCAGATTTAGGTTTGCAGACACGGCCCATCGTCGGCTTGACGCTGGTGAACGGTTTTCACTATTCAGGTTCTGATGTATGGACTGGCGGAACCATCTATGATCCGGAAAGTGGCAAGACCTATAGCTGCAAGCTCAGTCTCATGAGCGATGGTACTTTGCAGGTACGCGGCTATGCAGGCATATCGATTTTTGGCCGCACTGAAATCTGGCAACGTTATACACCTCGAACAATCACACCTGCAGTAACGTCTAAGACACAATAATCCATTAAATATTTAGGGCGGTGACTGTGAAACGGCGAGTGGTGCGTTGCTTGTGCCTGCTTGTGCCTGTATCTGTCGATCCATGGCTTGTTTCTGTGCATTGATTGTATTTTGTACGTTTTTAGCCTTATCAATTTCCTGAATATAGGGTGCGAATACGGTGTGACTTACCGGTGGAGGCGCATCTTGGGTGGCATTCTTGTCTGAGTCGCCGGAAGCGCCGCAGCCAGTCATCTGTAAAACCGCGATATAGACGCACAGTATGAATATGGTTTTCATAACTTACATTCCTATGAATATTATCGGCTGAATTCTTGCTCGAAACTTTCGGTACGGTACCGAGAAAATATCAGTTTTGATGACCAATAGTCTGTGCTAAACCCCGCTTTCTGCATGAGCGCAGCGTAAAAGGTATCTGGTACGGATAGTGTTGACCAGACCGAAGGCAGAAAGGTCGCACACCGTTTACCTTCTTGTACGATCAAACCGTCTTCATGAGGTTTTAGAAGCAGCAAAAGTTCTGCACGACTACATGCATCGATGGGCTCTGCAGCCGTCAACACCGATATTTCAATATGCAGGTCTTCCAAATCTGGCGAAGTCAGTGGTGGAAAACGTGGATCTTCGAAGGCCGCAGCCCGGGCATTGTGTATGACATCATCCAGGAGCGGGTGTCTTGGCTCCAATGTACCTATACAGCCACGCAGAGCACCGTGACGTTTTAGAGTAACGAAGCTGGCAAGTAACTCGCCAAGTATCGAATTCTGATTGTTATTCCAATATTTGTATCTATTGCCGTTCAGACTATGCTCGATGCTTTGGCATGCCGCCCTCAGTAATATCATGCGAGTGTCCGCATCAAGCATTGTAGAAAGCCCAAGCTCCATAACCTACCACGCGCTCGGAACTTCCAGCGGTATCACCAGAATTACGCAGATCGAGACGTCGAACCCGTAAATCAAGATTCTGTGCCAATGTCAGTAGACCGTTAATGGGACTAGCACCGCACGCTTGATTCATGTCGATGGGAATCATCAGGTTTTCAATATGCTGCGCAGTAACCCCATCTATCTGGCGAGCTCTCTCAGAAGGGTGGTAATGGCTCAAATCGGAGCTTATAACCACAAGAGTTTCACTCCCACCCCAGAGCCTCTCCAGAGTTTGTGCCACTTCATCCGGCTGCGCCCGACCTACCACTAACGGCACCAGCGTAAACTCATCGAACAGTGTCTGCAGGAATGGAAGATGTACTTCCAGGCTATGCTCAAGTTGGTGTGCATGATCCGAACATTCCACCTGGGTCAGGCCTTCGAGAAGGACGCCTGCCTCCCGATCCAGCGGTATATCACCCAAGGGTGTGCGGAAGTAGTCCACAGTGGGTAGGGCTAGTCCGCGCAGGGGGACCCTATGGGCTGGTCCTAACAGGATCACACGCCGGATCGTGCTTCCTAGGTCTTTAAGCGCGTTGTAAGCCCTAGCCGCAATGGGGCCCGAATAGAGATAGCCCGCGTGGGGTGCGATCAAGGCCTTGGGAGCGGGTCCCTTAGAGGGATTCTCGGCCAGCAGACGGCGCAGTAATGCTTTCAATTCAATAGCATCCTGGGGGTAGAAAATACCCGCCACGGCGGCAGGACGAATACTAGGGCTGCTGGTCATATACTTAAGCTTAGTACGCCACAGGCCCCCTGATGCAAGACCACCCTGAAACAATCATCCCTACCCGTTACTGGCATACCCTGATGGACGGGAAGATACAGTGTGATGTCTGTCCCCGAGCCTGCAAACTCCAGGAAGGGCAACGAGGGCTGTGTTTTGTGCGTGGGCGCGAGGCCGACCAGATAAAATTATTTAGTTATGGGCGTTCCAGTGGATTCTGTCTCGATCCAGTCGAAAAGAAGCCCCTCAACCATTTCCTGCCGGGTACTTCGGTGCTGTCATTCGGTACCGCCGGATGCAACCTGGCATGCAAATTCTGTCAAAACTGGGATATCTCCAAGTCACGTGAGATGGACAGGCTCATGGACCTTGCCATGCCGGAAACACTGGCGCAAACCGCGCAAACGCTCGGCTGTGCCAGCATGGCCTTTACCTACAATGACCCGGTAGTGTTCATGGAATATGCCATGGATGCCGCGGATGCCGGACATGCATCGGGGATACGCTCCATCGCCGTCACCGCCGGCTACATGTGTCCGGAGCCGCGCCGTGATTTTTATCAGCATATGGATGCCGCGAATGTGGACTTGAAGGGCTTCACTGAGGAGTTCTATTGGAAGACCTGTGGCGGCCATCTGCAACCGGTTCTGGATACGCTCATGTATCTCAAACATGAGTCTGAAGTATGGTTTGAAATCACTACGCTGTTGATACCGAGTGCTAATGATTCAGAAAAGGAAATCGAAGGGCTGACACAGTGGGTGATGGAGAATCTGGGGCCTGATGTACCGCTGCATTTCACCGCATTTCATCCTGATTGGAAGATGCAAGATAAACCACCGACACCTTCCTCGACTTTAACCATGGCGCGAGCTATCGGTATAAAGAATGGACTTCACTATTGCTATACCGGGAATGTGCATGACTTGGAAGGCGGTAGCACGTACTGTCATCACTGCGGTGCATTATTGATCGAGCGTGATTGGTATGAACTCAGAAAATGGCAACTCGATGCGAATGGGAATTGCCAGCAATGCGGAGCTGTTTTGCCTGGCGTCTTCAATGATAGACCAGGTCATTGGGGAAGGCAGCGCATGCCAGTGAGAATCGGAACAGCGGGATATTCCGCTACTTGAATTATCGATTGTTGTTTGAATCGCATTTATCTGTTGTAAATGTGGGAAATATATTCTAATAATAGAAGCCAGTTTTATTACTGTTCTGATCTACAAAAACTTATATAGGTAGTGAGACTAGATATCGTATCTCTGATTATCGATGTCTTATTGAGTGTAAACCCCATTCACGCGGCCAGTATTGGTAAATATTTAACATGCATATAGAAAGCGAAAAGTTTTATCATATCCATAAACATAGCTCCCCAAAATGGATCGAGGGATCAACTTTCATGTTTGGAGAAGAACCGAATAATTCCTGGCGTGCCTTCGAAGTGGCGCGTCGTGGCATCACTAATCCTGAGACCAACGAAGTATTCACCGTTGACATGGTGGCATTCCGGGCACTGCACGTTTACCGGAAGCAAGGTAAGAAAGATCCACACCTGGGTTTCTATCATTACAACCCAGTGATGACATTGGCGGAAACTCTGGACAGCCTGTTTTTATCCACACGCATGGTGCGGGAGCTGATTCTGGAGGATGTACGCCGACAGATGTATCCAGATTTGCCTTCCCGTGCAAATTGCATCTGGTTGATCCCCGAAGATGAGCGTGCCGTACGATTCTGGCTGGAGAATATGCGCGGCGATCACAAAAAGGTTTTCCGTGTACGCGCCACCGGTGAGATGCACCGTGCTCCGCAACAGCAAGTCATGGGCGATACCATATCATTGATGGAATGGCGCAAGCGCGCTCTCGACTACTGGAATGGGGTGGACATGGAATCCTACGATGATGAAATCACCTGCACCGGCGAGATCGAAGTGCTAGAGGAATTGCCCAGCACGAATTTCTAATCAGTGTCTGCCAAACATCCGTGGGAGTAGGGACCACGCCTGTCGCAAACCTGCGAGCCGGGCGATGATTCCACGGCCATACAGCAGCGTGAGAAGCCCTTTTAATCCGTTAAAGCCGCGCAGGTCATAGGGCATCCAGAAGGGTTGCCCCCAGGTGACCTTGAGCCAATCGTTGACTATCACTTGGGGCGTTGTGACTGCTTCGAAGGCGAATTTCCCATGGCCGCGGTCATTGCCGGAATCCTTGAATCCGCCCCAGGGGGTTTCGGTCATACCATGGGAAAGCAGATGGTCGTTGACCATGACCGCGCCCACACGAATTTGTTTCGCGATTGCGGCTGCCTTGCGCAAGTCACGCGACCATACCGAAGCACTCAGACCGTAGCGTGAATCATTGGCGAGGCGTACGGCGTCTACATCATCGGTGACTGGCATGACACACAGGATCGGTCCGAAGGTTTCGTCCCGCATGATCGTCATGCCATGGTCCACGTGTGTAAGTACCATGGGGGAGATGAAATGCGGATTAGCTGCGGGCGCGGGTCCTGCCTTAGCCGCAACGCTGGCACCAAGCTGAAAGGCCTCTTCCAGCTGATGTTGTACTGTGTCTATCTGACGGTCAGTGCACATAGGGCCCACATCCACATTGGAATCCATACCATGACCTACGCGCAAGGCCGCTACTTTTTGCGTGAGCCGCTGCATAAAATCGGCGTAAACATCTTGATGGACATAGATGCGTTCGACGCCTGCGCAGGTCTGGCCCGCGTTGGATAGACCTGCCCACACTGCACCATCGGCCGCGCGTTCGAGGTCGGCGTCGGCACAAACGATCATGGCATCTTTACCGCCGAGTTCGAGAGATACAGGCGTGAGTGTGAGTGCAGCCTTTTGCATGAGCAGCTTGCCGATTGATACAGAACCGGTAAAGAAAAGTTTGTCGACACCATTACCGGGCTCAAGCAATAAATCGCCAGCTGCTGGCCCATCGATATGAATGTGGTTAAACACACCGTCCGGGAGCCCACATTCACGAAACATGCGCTGCATGAATGTACCAACCGATACTGTTTCCGGAGCGGTTTTGAAAACAACCGTATTACCCGCGAGCAGTGCAGGCACGATCTCGTGCATGGGGATACCGAGGGGATAGTTCCAGGGCGAGATAATGCCCACCACACCCCAAGGTACGCGTCGCAGTGTGCTGCTTTTGCTGAAGAAGAGTAGCGAGCCATTTTTCAGATGCCGTGGCTTAAGGCATTCCGACGCATGTTTTTCATACCATCGGCATCCAGCGACCGTCGTCATGACTTCAGTGGCGAGAGCATCCAAGCGGGTCTTGCCCACGCATTCGGATATGGTGTTCGTGGTTTCATCCATATGCGCCATCAGCCAGTGGCGCAGTTCACGGATAATTCTCTGTCGCGTTGCCAGCGTCAGCGTTGCCCAGCCAGGCTGTACCCCGCGGGCTGTTTGCAACACCGCACGCACCTCAGTTGAGCTTTGCCAAGGGTAATGGCCAAGCAGCTCACCGGTGGCCGGATTGCGCAGGGTAACGCCCTGTATAGCTGTTGATTCAGCGGTTGCACTCATAGAAATGAGCTATATGCCTTGTTTTTAAAAAACAAATTGTGTGTTCTGCAGGATGACGTCGAAGGAGATGATTGCACGGTCACCATCACCCTTGAATGGGTACACATAGTGAATGTAATAAGGTGGAAAAATGATCAGGTCGCCAGTCCGGGGGTACAGGCGACGTGTGAGGCTGATGCCATGATGATGGGCAACCGGATGTGGGTTGAGAAACTCGATGCAGCCTTCCGGTTTGGGTTTCTCTGGCACCTGCACGTAATATACACCGCTCGCGAGATTGCCGACTGTGGGATGCATATGCGGTGCTTGCCAATCACCCGCTGATAGTATGTTGGCCCAAGAAACCATCCTTGTGCGGCTGGGTTTAACTTCGTTGTCGTAAGCCGTATCAAGGTAACGCGCTACTCCGGGCAATATAATTTCAGTGCGCAGCCGGTTAATTGCGGGATCATTTCGCTCTAAGAACATCATTTTTTTTGATGTCTGATAGCCACCGTAAGTAGTAATAGTTCCGGACAGCGCTTCGTTTTCCTGGCTGTCATTTTCATGCAGTGTGCGCAGCTTGCGCACAATTTCTAGAATTTCAAGATTGATCTCATCCACGCCGGTGTGATGGCTGACCATAACGTGTATGGGGAAGTGATCTTCGAACCGGGTATCGTGCTGGATAATTGTTGTGGATGTTCTCATTTAGCTTCACCGGCAAGGTAGATCCAGGTTTCAACCACCGTATCTGGATTGAGTGAGATACTCTCTATGCCCTGGTCCAGCAGCCAGAGTGCCAGATCCGGATGGTCCGAAGGACCCTGACCGCAGATGCCGATGTATTTATGGTGTTTTCGACAGGCTTGTATCGCCATGGATAACATACTTTTGACGGCATCGTTGCGTTCATCGAAAAGATGCGCGATCACACCGGAATCGCGGTCCAGGCCGAGTGTCAGTTGCGTCATGTCATTGGAACCGATGGAGAAGCCGTCAAAGTATTGAAGAAACTGTTCCGCCAATACCGCGTTGGAAGGTAGTTCGCACATCATGATGACTTTTAGGCCGTTATCGCCGCGCTTCAGGCCATTGGCCGAGAGCAGCTCTGTCACTTGCCGCGCTTCTTCTATAGTGCGCACGAACGGGATCATAACCTGCACGTTGTCAAGTCCCATATCATCACGCACTTTGCGCAGTGCCTGACACTCCAGTTCGAAGCAATCACGAAAACCCTCTGCGATGTAGCGTGAGGCTCCGCGGAAACCCAGCATTGGGTTCTCTTCATGGGGTTCATACTGGCGCCCGCCGATGAGGTTGGCATACTCATTAGACTTGAAATCCGAGGTGCGTACGATGACAGGTTCGGGTGCGAAAGCCGCGGCGATGGTGGCGATACCTTCCGCCAGTCGCTCCACATAAAAACTGACCGGATCCCGGTAACCTGCGATTCGTTCTTGAATCTGTTGTTTGATTTCGACCGGCTGAGTCTCGAAATTAATGAGCGCTTTTGGATGCACACCGATCATTCGATTGATGATAAATTCCAATCGTGCCAGACCTACGCCCTTGTTGGGTAGCATGGCAAAACTAAAGGCACGCTCCGGATTGCCTACGTTCATCATGATCTTAAGCGGTGCTTTGGGCATGTGGTCAAGTTTAATTTCCCGATGTTCGAAATCGAGCTTGCCTGCATAGATATGACCTGTGTCACCCTCAGCACACGAAACTGTGACAGTTTGGCCATCCTTGACCTTGTGTGTGGCGTCGCCGCAACCTACGACTGCCGGGATGCCCAGTTCACGGGCGATGATGGCGGCATGGCAGGTGCGACCACCGCGGTTGGTGACTATGGCAGCCGCACGCTTCATGATCGGCTCCCAATCCGGATCCGTCATGTCCGTGACCAGCACATCACCTTCCTTGATGTGATTCATTTCGCTGATACGCTGGATGATTTTTGCAGTCCCAGCACCGATCTTCTGGCCGATGCTACGGCCTTCCACAAGCACCGGACCTCGTGTCTTGAGTATGTAACGATCAATGCGCTGGTTTCTGCGGCTTTTGACGGTTTCAGGGCGTGCTTGCAGGATATAAAGTTTGCCATCAGTGCCATCCTTGGCCCATTCGATATCCATTGGCCTCGCGTAATGTTTCTCGATGATCAGCGCCTGCTTTGCTAGAGTGATTACGTCGGCATCGTTTAAACAGAAGCGCATACGTGCCTCGGCGTCCACCTCGATGGTTTTCACTGTACGACTGCCGGATTTGCCATCACCGTAAACCATCATGCTCGACTTACTACCGAGACTACGGCGAACAATAGGGTATTTGCCGGTCGCGAGTGACGGTTTGTAGACGTAAAATTCGTCTGGATTTACCGTGCCCTGCACCACGGTTTCACCCAGACCATAAGCCGCAGTGATAAACACAACTTTGTCAAAACCGGATTCCGTGTCCAGAGTAAACAGCACCCCGGAAGCACCAAGATCGCTGCGCACCATGCGCTGGATACCTGCGGAGAGCGCCACTTCGGTATGCTCGAATCCATGGTGCACGCGGTAGGCAATCGCGCGGTCATTGTATAGTGAGGCATATACCTCTTTCACGGCCTGCAATACCTGATCAATACCGCGAACGTTGAGTATGGTTTCCTGCTGGCCTGCGAAGGAGGCATCCGGCAAGTCTTCAGCAGTAGCAGATGATCTAACAGCAACTGAGAATTCCTTGCCTGCTTGTTGTATTAATGCCGCATATGATGTGCGGATAGCCTGTTCCAGGCTGGCAGGGTAGGGTAGTGCTGCAATCCATTTTCGGATGCGTGCACCAGTTTCGGCAAGTTTTACAACATCGTCGACATTGAGGGTGGCGAGTTCTTTTGAAATACGCGCTGCCAATCCATCGTGGGCGAGAAATTCGCGGTAGGCATCGGCCGTAGTCGCGAAACCGCCCGGTACCAAGACACCTAACTGGGTGAGATGGCTGATCATTTCACCCAGAGAAGCATTTTTACCGCCCACCTTGTCTAAATCGTGAATGCCAAGCTGCTTGAAATCGATAACGTAATGCTTGTCCATCAATAAAAACCTCAATGAGCAGGTGAAATCCTTGGAGATGTATACTGGCTCCCAGGTTTGCAGCCATCACTAATGAAAGTAACAACTACCCTGACTTGTCGGCCATGTATGGAAAAAAAACGCACGGTATTCTTCGTTTCAGATCGTACCGGTATCACAGCGGAAGCCCTGGGACGCAGCCTCATTAGTCAATTCAATGCGGAAGGTTTCCGGCAGGTCACTTTGCCATTTATCGCCAACCTTGACAAGGCGAAAGAGGCGGTGGCGCGCATCAATGCCTCGGGAATAGAGGATGGCATCCGACCCATCGTTTTCAGCACTATTGTGGATGACGCGGTGCGTTCTATTATTCAAGGCAGCGAAGCTTTATACCTGGATTTCTTCGAGGCATTTATCGGTCCCCTCGAGCGCGAGCTGGGAATGAAATCTTCTCACACGGCCGGCAGGGCGCATGCCTCAGCAGATAACGCCGCCTATATCCAGCGCATCGAAGCTGTGAACTTCGCTCTCGCCAACGACGATGGCATCAGTACTAAACGCTATCCGGAAGCGGATGTGATACTGGTAGGAGTATCACGTTCAGGCAAGACACCGACCTGCCTGTACCTTGCGCTTCAATTTGGAATTTTCGCGGCCAACTACCCGCTCACCGAGGATGACCTCAACCACGGGGAATTACCCGCAGTATTGTTGCCATATAGCGCCAAACTTTATGGTCTTACAATTGAACCAACACGTCTGCAGCAGATTCGACACCACCGCCGTCCCGATAGCCGCTATGCTTCTTCCGATCAGGTGCGTTATGAAGTACGCCAGGCGGAAGATATTTACCGCGTCATGGGCGTGCCATTCATGAACACTACGCATCCTTCCATCGAGGAGATCGCCACTACCATACTGCATCAAACCGGCATTCAGCGCCGCTTCTGAATCTTCATGTAATAGCAATGGGTGAAGTGATGCCGTGGCTTTCGAGTCGTGCCAACGCACGCGCCATCCGCGAAAGCGGGGCTAACACAGCTGCCGGCGTATGGTTCTGCAGCGCTGGATTCGATTCATATTGTTCCAGATAAATGCGCAGAATGGCGCCACGGGTACCGGTACCCGACAGACGATACACGATGCGCCCACCGCCAACTGTTGTTAGCCATAAACCTTGGTTCTGGCTGGTGCTGTTATCTACCGGGTCGTGGTAAGTGAAATTTTCTGCAGCCTGGACAGTCAAGCCCGCAATGGTTTCATCAGCCAGTTCGCCAAGGCGTGAACCTAAAAGACGCATAAGGGTCTGTGCCTGCCCCGTATCTTTGATGAAATAATCTTCACGTTGAAAGAAATCCCTACCGAACTCACGCCAGTGTTGTATCAGTATCTCGCTCACCGATTCAGAGCGTGCTGCGATGAGATTTAGCCAAAACAAGACCGCCCACAATCCATCTTTTTCCCGAGCATGGTTGCTGCTAGTGCCGAAGCTTTCTTCACCACAGAGGGTGATCAATCCGGCATCCAGTAGATTGCAGAAGTAGCGCCAACCTGTGGGGGTCTCATAGGAGGTGATACCTAGTTTTTGCGCTACTCGATCTACAGCGTGGCTGGTGGGAAGAGAGCGCGCCACACCCAAGAGACCGGCGGCATATCCGGGCACCAGTTGAGCATTGGCAGCCATCACCGCAAGACTGTCGCCGGGCGATACCATGAGGCCGCGGCAGAGAATCATGTTGCGGTCTCCATCACCGTCGGATGCCGCGCCAAAATCCGGACTATCGGCGCCAGTGAAAAGTTTAACGAAACTTTCAGCATCCTGAGGATTAGGGTCAGGGTGACCCCCTGCAAAGTTCTCCGATGGGATACCGTTCATCACAGTACCTAACGGGGCGCCTAACCGGCGTTCGATAATTTCAAAAGCATAGGGACCTGTAACAGCGTGCAATGCGTCAAAGCGCATATGAAATAAACCATTTTTCAGTAATTCACGTATACGTTCGAAATCGAACAATCGTTCCATGACATCGGCGTAATGTGCAACAGGATCAACAATTTCAATTTGCATATCGCCAAGCAGCTGATGTCCTGGTTTGTCAAGTTCAACTTTTACTTTAGTATCCAATTTTAAGTACCGGGCGATGGCCAGACTGCGTTGATAAATTGTATTAGTGGAAGTTTCAGAAGCTTGGCCGCCGTTTGCTACATTCAACTTGATGCCGAAATCGCCCTTTGGGCCACCCGGGTTATGGCTGGCTGTTAGAACGAAACCACCAGCTGCGCCCATATGTGGTATGAGCAGCGATGCTGCCGGAGTTGATAACAATCCTCTGCATCCGACTATGGATTTTTTGACACCATTTGCGGCTGCCATATTTAACAGTACCGCTATGGCCTCGCGGTTGTAATAACGACCATCACCACCAATGACGAGAGTACCGTCTTTCAGAGATGGGATGGCGTCAAAGGCAGATTGGATGAAATTTTCGAGGTAATGTAATTGCTGAAATGTGCGCACAGGCTTGCGCAAACCTGCAGTTCCAGATTTTTGGTCGTTGAAAGGGCTTGTTGAGACGGTAAGTATCTTCATCACGCTTTGAGCTATCTATGGAATAGCCTATTGATTTATGTGTCTATGATATAGTTTCAACATGTTCATAGAAACACTTGGAGAACGTGTGCGTTTGGTGCGGCCCCGCAGTTTCGCTGGGTTGATGACTCTCTATGAGGGCAATCATGTACGCTTGCGTCAATTGCTCGGAAATTTGTGGCATCTGCCGTCCAAGATGGTTTCCATAAGTTCAACTGATCTGAGTATCCACCTTTCGCTGGATAGGTGCAGTCGCTATACCACAAGTTTTCGCATGACTTATCGACTTTATAAAGATGGCATCACCTTGACTGATCCCAATCTCTTAATACGCGTTTATCATGACGCGCGTCTTGCCGAAGCGGTTAGCTGTTGTGAGCGACCACGCAATATCCTCTACCGTGGCCTACACATGCCGGCAAAATCTGAACTGGAACATCGTTGGTTGCTAAATGTATTTCTGAATAAATGGCTTGAACACTGCCTCGATCATCGGCATGTCTTTGGCTAGTCAATAACCAATTAGCCTATTAAGGGTGTACGCCTTGATTGGATATACACTGTTCGAACCTTATTAAACCACATGGTTAACCCAACCTGCTTAAATTCCGAAAGTGCTGCTCGGAGAGCTATTAACTAAATATTAGCTGATGATTCTGTGTCGCTGGCATATTGACTACCCTATCGCAAAAGTTCAAATTAATACACTTGGGCACGGTAAAATTAACTCGTGATTAGTCAAAATGAGGGATAAGGAAAGTAGGGGATAACTGAATTTGTAGAACCCGGAGGCTATTATCATGCTGAATTCTATTATTCGTTTGATTTCACTCTATGGCATGGCAGCCATTATGCTGGTGCTAATTGGCTGCTCAAGCTCGCCTAAGGGCTATACGTTGCTGGCCGAGTTGCCGCCAAATTCTAAAGACCAGCTAATTATGATGGCTGCCATCGATGTGGAAGGTGCGGCATGTAATGTCACAGTATTGACATGGAGCACTGATAATCCATGGACTCCCCCCTGTACTGTCAACCAGGATCAGCCTACACATAAAAATTTCACAATTGCCGGGCAGCAGGTGGATCTTGTTGGAGTTGCAGACGGGTTCAAGGTTTCTAATCAAGTATCGCTGATGGTTCCATTACCTGCGACCGCTGCACCTACGTCCAAAACCGCTGTTGCAGCGGCGATAGCCAAAGCAGACGCCAATACGAGACCCAAGGAAACAAAGGCATCCACTACCGCACCCGCATCCGCCACATCAAATGCAACCGCTGTAGCGAAACCTGGACAGGTATTTCCAACTCAATGGAAAATGGCCCTGTTCTCAGGACATAAGCAACTTGTGGCCCAAAATCTGGGTTATATGGTGAAAAGCGCTGCCATTGATATCAACGGCAGTGCTTGCAAAGTGAGTGTGGTGTTTAAAGTAAGGTACCCACCCTATAATCTAGATTGTATGGTGACGACCAATAAACGCGGTGATCTAAACCTGCTCTTCAGCCCATTTATCGTGGCGAATGCCGCAAAGAGTGCGACGAACAGTATCCTGTTGGTATCCGAAGGCGAAAGTATTTCCGGCATCATCTGGGACTCTCATGGATTCGACTCATGGACGCCAAGCGTACCTCCGTCTTGGAGGCTACGTAGTAAATCGGATGAATAGTGCTATCTAACCATTTGATGCATTAACTGAGTATTAAGATTTGTAAAACATCACTGCTGTCCGGTGGATTGAGAAACGAACAGTTTTTTGCTCGTAACTTGTTGATTTTTCATGATGGTGTTTTTGGAATGAAGTTGAAATCGGCACCACCTCCAAAACCACGAAGAGCCGTACCAGTAAAGGCTTTGCGAGCATCGTGTATCAAGACGACCGGACAGTAGTGGTAAAACATCTAAATATTTGGATGCTAGGGTGCGCGGCGATATATCTTGTGAAAGTAGCCAGGATATAGGAGCGTTCCATCGACAATATCGCCCGCACCCAATTTTAAAGTATTTCTCTACAAACTTGGGGCGCAAGGTTAACTGACTGGCAGTTACGATAGACAGTGCGCTTGTGCACCTGGCGCTTTTAAAAACTCCTTATTTCACTATTCATCATATTTTGCTCACTAGAAATATGATGTAAATAACCATAGTGCATGTGAATACTGTTGCACATTCTTGACTGCGGCTTTCTTCATTGGATTCAATTTTTGTATGAAATACAGCGTGTCTAACTAGCTGTTAGCCAGCCCTAGTCAGGATAAATCAAGAACCGCGTGTTACTACTAACCCAGCCGTATATATTAAAAGTCTCGATCACCTGCCACGCCTTCGTCTTTAATTATTGCCTATCCCTGCTGGTTGTGTTGCCCCGCAATAGGCGAAGCATGAGGCTTTTGTGATTTTGTTGGCTATGGTCTGTACACATTCAATATTTATGTTAAATTATATGTTAGTTATCAACTTGAGGCTGTGATGCGTAAATTGTTGAATCACAGATACGCGTTGCCACTGGTGCACAGTAAACAAGGTATCACCTGAGGGTACTTTTGT
>Ga0307372_10001033_pt1 | contig 48748 bp, 49 predicted proteins | sample OX1MG_FD_202533 | JGI IMG/M metagenome (GOLD analysis project Ga0307372, IMG submission 202533) | Soil microbial communities from Risofladan, Vaasa, Finland - OX-1 | ecosystem: Environmental > Terrestrial > Soil > Coastal area > Acid sulfate soil | place: Finland: Risofladan, Vaasa | collected...
GTTTTCCGGGGGGGCTGGGGGGGGGGGGGGGGGGGGTGCGGCGGTGGCGAGGTACTTCGCCGGGGGGCCGAGCTGGGGACCGCGGCTCCTGTACCCGGCGGCCCTGCTGGGGCTGGTGGCGGCGGCCTCATCCCGGGGGCGGGTCGATCTGGGCGATTACTGGGTCCTGGCCGCCGCCGGGCTGTGGGCCGGCGCCGTACTCGTGCTCGAACTGGTCCTGCGCCCGGCCGAGCGGGCGGTGGCCGCCGGCCTCGGTTCGGTCCCCGACGGGCTCCGGGCCCGGGCCGGCCGGGGTGTCGGGGCGGCCGTGGTGGTGGTCGGTGCCATCCTGGCCGCTTCGGTCCTCATGACCATCCGATGAGGTCCGGGGAGCGACTGGCGGGAGACGTCGAGGCTATTGGCCTTCCAGCTTGAGCTGGACCACGGTGTCCAGGGGTTGAGTGGGTCCGCTGACCTCCCCGCCCACCAGGTAGCCCACGCCCCCTATCACCACCGCTCCGGCATCGGAGCGGGGGCCGGGGAGGCTCCCGGCCGGGATAACCACGCCGGTGGCGGGGTCGATCTCCCATATGGCCGCCGAGGGCCCCGCCGCCGTCCGCCCTCCGGTCACATAGATCCGCCCCCCGAGGAGGAGAGCCTGATCGTGGCCGAGGGCCTGGGGCAGATGGGCCACCACGCTGGTGATGCCGGTGGCGGGATCGAAGCGCTGGATGTCGGTGGTGGCCCCGCCCGCGTCGGCGTTCCCGGACGTGCCCAGCTCACCGCCGATCACCCAGATGTCGCCCGATCCATCCAGGGTCACCCCGGCGTAGCGCACCGGCTGAGGGAGCTCGCCCACCACCTTGAAATGGACCCCGTCCTGGGTGGCCAGGATCGATCCGACCAGGGCCGAGCCGTCGAAGCCACCGAGGACATAGGCGGTGGATCCGGCCTCGACCGCGGCCAGGTCGGAGCGGGCGACTGGCAGGTTTCCCACCACCACCGCCGTAGGGGTACCAGGTGTCCAGCCCTGAACGGCGGACACGTCGGTATAGGAACCTCCCCCGAAGACCATGGCCGTCGCCCCCAACACCGCTCCGGCGGCGTCGTGCACCCCTTCCTCCAACTTCCCCCCGGGATTGGTGGTGCCCGAGGCCGGGTTCATGGACACGATGGCGTCGGTCGAAACGTCCCCGGTGGCCAGGCCGCCCAGGATGTCCAGCTGTCCTCCGAGGTTGAGGACGACCGGCCGGCTGACGGCGGCCGGAAGCGTCCAGGGGGTGAGGGTGGCGCTCAGGGTGGGCGGTCTGGTGGTGGAGGGGCGGGCGGCACCGGAACCGGAACCTGACGCACCCCGGTCGGCGGGGTTGGTCTTCCCTCCCCCGCCGCAGCCACCCAAGAGGATCAGCGTGGCGGCGGCCAGGGCCACGCTCCGGTGGCGGAGGAGGCGGGGGGGGGAGAGCCGAGGCACGGTCAGGCACCGTAATGGGCGGGTCGGGGGGGGTCGACCCGCCTGATGGGTCAAAATAGGGCCATGCCCGAGATGGAACTCACCGACGAGGAATGGCGCCAGCGCCTGGACCCTGACCAGTACGCCGTGCTTCGCCGGGCCGCCACCGAGCCCCCGGGCACCGGTGAGTTGCTCCACGAGAAGCGCACCGGGCTGTTCACCTGCGCCGGGTGCGGGAACCAGCTGTTCCGCAGCGACGCCAAGTACGACTCGGGCTGCGGGTGGCCGAGCTTCTGGGAGCCGGTGGCCCCCGGTGCGGTCACCGAATACAAGGATCGGAGTCTGGGCATGACCCGGATCGAGATCCGGTGCGGACGCTGCGACGGCCACCTGGGCCACGTCTTCGAGGATGGCCCGCCGCCCACCGGCCTGCGCTTCTGCATGAACTCCCTGGCCATGACCTTCGCCCCCGAAGAGGAAGCCGGCTCGGACCGGGGCTAGGGCTGGAGTCGGTCCCGTAGGCCCGGGCCCCCGGGCCCGGCCCGCGGTCGACCCGGAGTCAAAGCCCGGTGTGTCAGCTGTGGAAGAGGCCGCCGGACAGGGAGGAGAGGGCCACGACCTTGACTTGGGACGTGTCCACGCCGATGTGGGCACCGCTGGTGTAGTTGTAGTTGGCCAGCAGGCCCTGGTAGTTGGCGTTCTCGATGAAGGTGCGGATGTCGCCGGGATGAACGGAGTTGATGCTCGTCCCCACATAGGCAAGCAGCTCGATCCCGTCGTAGGCCTGGGCATAAGGGCCAACTGAGCCGTTGAAGGCCGAGGATCCCTCCTGGCGGCGAAGGGCGGCCAGGAAGGCCACCATGGTCGGGTCGGAGGGGACGCCATTGGCCCCGGACACGACCAGCGCCTTTGGGGCGACCACGGAAACTCCGGCAGCTCCCGCCGACCCGAGCTCACCCACCACGGCGGCATCGGCGGCCACCGGGCCGGCCACGACCGGTACGTTCCAACCTGAGCTCTGGCGGGCGGAGAGGATGGCTCCGACGCCGAGGTCGTCACCGGCCACGAACAGCCCCTGGGGATTGCCTCCCTGCAGGGTCTGAAGCTCGGACCCGATGTCCGCACCGTGGGCCGTTCCGGTGACGATCAGCCCGGCCTTGGCCGCGTCAGAGGAAAAGTCCGCCACTCCCTCGGCTCCGGCCGGATTGTCCTCCCCCACCGCCGCCACCGACGTCCAGTGGCGGGAGCGGGCGTAGGAGATGGCGGCATGGGCCAGGACCGACTCGGGAGGGGTCACCGGGAACATCTGGGGGTACGGCTTGGTCCTGGTGGTGGTGTCGAGACTGGAGACGCTCACAGTGGGAACGCCGGCCAGACCCAGGTCGGCCCCGCTGGAGGTGACCTCCGAGGCCCCGAACGGGGCTACCAGGAAGGCCACCACCTCGTTGTTGACCAGGTCGAGGACGGCCTTATCGGCGATCTTGGGGCTGCCTTCGGTGTTCTTGTAAAGCAGCTCGAGACAACGATGATTCTTTAGGACTCCGCCACTCTGATTCACCTGGGCGACGGCCATGCGGACCCCGGCCAGGTACTCCCGACCCAGGGAGGCCTGGGGCCCGGACAGATCGAGAGCGGCGCCGATCTCGACGATCCGGGAGCTGTCACAGGTCCCCTTGGGGCTCACCACGGTGGTGGCCACGCCGTATTGCTTGCGCACCGAGCAGGCCGACAGGCACAGGGCGCCGACTACGCCCAGGGCGACCAGGCCGGTCAGCCGGTGCCTTCGGGTTGGGGCGGAAGAGTCTCTGGGCATGGATGGCTCCGGGTCCGGGGCCGGCCGTGGCGGCCGGGGGTAGTTGATCATGGGTCCAACCGGTTCTAGGTGGTGGCGGCGGCCCGGCCGAGATAGGACTCGACCACCAGCGGATGACTAAGGACCTCACCGGGTGGGCCGATGACCACCACCCGCCCGGTGTCGAGGGCGACGATGCGGTCGGCCAGGCCCTTCATCACGGTCATGTCGTGCTCGACGATCATGATGCTGCAGCCCAGGTGGTCCTTGGTGGCCTTGAGAACCGGTATCAACTGCTCGCTCTCGGCCTGGGCTATCCCGGCGGATGGCTCGTCCAGCAGCACGACCGAGGGACGCATGGCGACGATGACGGCCAGCTCGGCCAGCCGCCGGGTACCTGTCGACAGATCGGAGATGAGCAGATCGGAGAATTCCCCCAAACCGAGGAGCTCGATCACCTCACCGGCGATGGTCCTGATCTTCTTTTCCGCCCGGCCGGTGGTGGGTAGGCAGAAAAGCGTCTGCAGGGTGCCGGGAGTCTTGAGGTGAGCCGTCACGGCCAGCGAGACGGTCTCCTCCAGGGTCAGGCCCGGCCATAGCCGGGCGGCCTGGAAGGACCGGCCCAGACCCTTGGCCGCCCGCTCGTGGGCCGGCAGGCTGCTGATGTCCTCGCCATGGAGCACGACCTTGCCCGAGTCGGCGGTCAGTTGGGCCGAGACCAGGTCGAAGACAGTGGTCTTCCCGGCGCCGTTGGGGCCGATGAAGCCGAGGATTTCCCCTTCCAGCAGATCGAATCCGACCTTGTCCACGGCCACCACTCCGCCGAAGCGCTTGGACAACTCCTCGGTGTGAAGGGCGACCGAGCCCTTCTCCCGCCCGTGATCCCGGTTGGAGGGCAGACCGGACACATCCCGGCCCAGGGAGGTGAAGGTGACCTCCAACTCCTCGCCCTGGGGAAGCTCCGCCGGCACCGCGGCGGCTCCCGCCTTCTGGATGCCATGGGCCTGCTTGGCTCCCTCCAGGAACACGGCCCGGACAATGTCGTCCCGGCCGAGCAGATCTGAGGTCGACCCGGAGAAGACGACCTGGCCCTTCTCCATGAAGATGGCCCGGTCGCACAGCCGCAGGGCCAGGTTGACCGACTGCTCGATGAGCACCACCGTGGTCCCGTTGTCATGGATGGCCTTGACAATGTCGAGCAGGGACTCCACCACGGTGGGAGCGAGCCCGAGAGAGAGCTCATCGATCATCAGCAGCCGGGGCTTGGCGATGAAGGCCTGAGCCAGGCTCAGCATCTGCTGCTCTCCACCCGAGAGGCTGGAGGACTGGGTGTTCCAGCGGGTGCGCAGGATGGGGAAGTAGCCGAGCACCGACTCGGTGGCGGCCCTCAGGTGCTCAGGTTGATCGTGGTACATCCAACCCGCCACCCGGATGCTCTCCCCGACGGTCAGGCCGGGGAAGATGCCGCGACCACCCGGGACCTGGACGATCCCCTGGTCCACGATCTTGTTGGGGTCGGCGCTGGTGATGTCCCGACCGTCGAACAGAATGGCTCCGGCCGTGGGAACCAACAGGCCGGAAATGGCCCGCAACAGGGTGCTCTTCCCGGCACCGTTGGTGCCGAGAATGGCGATCATCTCCCCGTCGTGCACGTCGAAGTTGACGCCGAAGAGGACCTGGACGCCTTCGTAACCGGCGTCGAGAGAACGGACCATGAGCAGATTGGCCCGACCCTCCATACGGGCCTTTCGCACCTCGGCCCGGGCCAGGGTGGACACCCGGACCTTTTCGATGTCCCCGTTGAGGAAGTTCCCGGATGAGCCGAGCAGGATCGAGCCCAGGATGTAGACGGGGACGAAGATGATGATCCCGGTGCGCAGACCGAAATGGTCACCGATCCCCCCGACGATCGGAATGATGGGAACCCCGAGGATGAACCACAGCGAGCTGGTGGCGAAGCCCAGGGTCCGCATCCGGGGCGGTACCGCCAGGGAGATGACGGCGAAGATGCCCGGGGTCAGGGCCGAGGAGATGACGGCGTAGGAGAACTGAGCGGCAAAGGCATAGGGCAGACTCGGCGACAGGGCGAACCACAACAGGCAGAAGCCGGCGCCGACGCCGGACAGGGCCACCAGCTTCATGGCCCGTCCCGGGTCCTTGGTCATGAGTCTCTGAACGACCACCAGGCCGATGGCCAGGCCGATGAACTCACCCGGTTCGGTGAGCGACACAATGAGGCCGCGCCGGGAGGCGTCCTGGTGGAGGATCTGTTGGTAGAAGAGGCTGGTGAATTGGGCTATGCCGATAGCCGAGGCGGTCAGGAACGGCAGCGAGTAGTAGATGCGCCGGGCCGACCGGTTGGCAAAGAGGACCCGGAAGGTCTCCGAGAAGGTCGGCGGCTCGTCCTCGATCTCGGCGGTGCTCTCATCGGCTCCGAGGTAGCGGCGCTCATGCAGGCCCCGGATCGGCTCCTTCTGGCGCAACCCCATCACGATGAATATGACGGTGGGAGCGGCCAGAACCAGGAAGGGGACCTCCCAGGAGTAGAAGAGCTCGAAGGCGGCCACGATGGCCGGGCCCAGGGCCAAGGCCGCGGCTATCGCGCCGCGCTGGGCGTAATAGACACGAGGCCGGATATCCACCGGGTAGTAGTCGGCCAGCAGGCTGTTCTGGGTCGAGGTGAACGCGGCTCCGACGGCCACACCGCTGCGGGCCACGTAGAGTAGGGCGAGGCTGGCCGCACCCCCGGCCACGCCGGTGAGCACCGAGAAGCCGGTGAAGAGGAGCAGCCCGATGCAGGCCATGCGCATGCGCGGGATGCGGTCGGCGTAGTAGCCGACGGGAACGTCGGCCAACAGGCCCAGAGGCAGACTGACGGCGGTGATGAAGGAGATGCCGGTCAGGCTGAGGTGGTAGCTGTTCTTGATGTCGGGAACGAGGATATTGAACGCCGAGCCGTCCAGCTGCACCATGGCGGCCAGCCCGCACAGCACTATCAGTGGCGTGATCGGGAACGGCTCGGTCAGCGACCGCGGGTCCCACCGCTTGTAGCGATGCTCAGACTTGGGTTCGGTCGACTCCGGTAGATCGGCCAACGCGGTCATCCGCGATCTCCCCCTCTGGCAGTGCGGGCCCGGCGGCGGCGCCCCGATCCGGGGCCGCCGTTGCCCTTATCGTTCCCGTCCTCGAGGGCTCTCGCTTCAACCTGCTCCTCGCCCGCCTCCACCAACGGTGGCGGCAGCATGCCGCCGGTTAGGGCCATGGTTCCCCCGCCCTCCGCGGGGGGCGTCCCCATAGGTGCGGGCCCACTGACGGCCAACTCGCTGATGACGGCGGCGGCTCCCTCATCATGCTCTTCAACCACCCGAGCGAGGAGTCCGGGTACCTCGAGGCGGCGCGCCTTGGCCAGGCGTCGGAGCCCGAGGTCGCGCAGCATGTAGAGCAACCCGCCCAGGCCTTCGGGCAGGAACATCAAGAGAAGGAGGATGCCGCCACCGCTGGCGACGATGGCCCAGCCGCCCGTGAGGAAGTAGCCGGTGGACCAGATATATATGGCGCCCAGGACGACACCAGGCAGGGAACCCAGGCCGCCGATCACCACCATGGAGAACAGGGCGATGTTGATGTCCGGGTTGAACGAACCCTGGTTCACGCCCTTCACCGCAACTATATAGATCGCCCCCGCGAAGCCGGCGATGGCTCCCGAGATGAGGAATCCGATCAGCTTGGTACGGGCGACGTTGAGGGTGGCCGCCTTGGCGGCGGCCTCATTGTCCCGGACAGCCAGCAGGGCCCGGCCGGTCCGACTGCGGCGCAGGGACCGAACCGACATGAGCACCAGGAAGAAGGCGATCAGGGCGAAGTAGTACATGCCCTTATCGGAGGCCAGCCAGGCATGGCCGAAGATGGTGGGCCGATTGACCTCGGGGGTCACGAACCACGGGAAGTACTGAGGGTTGAGCACCAGGGCCCACATGCTCACCCCGAAGGCCAGGGTGGTCACGGCCAGGAAGGGCCCACTGATGCGTAGAGCGGGCAGACCGATGATCAGGGCGGCCAGGGCACCCACCAGCACTCCCGCCACCAGGGCGGCCAGGAAGTTCCAGCCATGGGTCTGGTACAACACGGCCGTGGTAGCTCCACCCAGACCGGCGAATCCGAACTGACCCAGGGATATCTGCCCGGTCCAGCCGGTCAGCACCAGAAGGGAGAGACCCACGATGGCGTAGACGACTATGAGTGAAAAGAGGTACGTGTCGCTGGTGGAGACCACGAAGGGGAGGAACACGGCCACGGCCGCCACCAGCAGCCGGCCGCCCCGAATGCTCCATCTCACTGAGCTCAGCGCCATGAGAATGCGTGGGATCGGCCTCACCTCGGCCACCGAACGCCAAGTGGAGTTGTCCGACTCCGACACCCGGGAGTACACGCCCCGCTGCATGATCAGGGCGGCCACGATCACCAGAAGCAGGAAGCCGTCGACGTAGGTCGTGTTCGAGTACAGCCACGTCATGGACGAATCGAAGATACCGATGCCGATAGCGGCGGCGGCGGTGCGGGGCAGGTTGTCCATCCGCCCGATCACAGCCGCAGCCAGAGTCCGCACCAGGATGTCGGTGCCACCGCCGGAGACGGTCTGGAATCCGGTGAAGCCGAGCACGGGCACCCGCAAGAGAACGGCCAGGGCGGAAAGCAGGGCGGCCAGACACCACACGATCGCATCCAGGCGGGCCACCGGGACACCGAGCAAGCTGGCCCGATCCCCGTTCTCGGCGGAGGCTCTGATGGCCACGCCGTAGCGGGAGAAACGCAGGAACAAGGCCAGGGCGGCGATGACCGCCAGGGCGCCTCCCAGGGCCACGATGTCGTTGCCGCTGAAGACGACCGGGCCCACGGTGAACTGGGTGGTCAGAGGCGTGTTGAAGCTCTGGCTGTTGGCGGCCGTGAGGCAGTTGGGATTGTTGGCGGGATTACAGAACTCCAGCGGGATGATCTGCGATAGGCCCGAGAGCAGCTGGGCCAGGCCGATGGTGGCCACGGTCAGGATCAGCCGTGAGCTGCGCCGAAACCGGCGGATGATGACGCCGTTGATTATGCCGCCGAGCAGAATCGCCCCGACGATGCCGACCAGCATGACCAGGAAGTAATTGACGTGGTAGGTGACGGCCAACTCGATGGCCACCACGGCAGCCAGGACACCGAACTCCGCCTGAGCGAAGTTGATGACCCGGCTGCCGCGGTAGACAAGGACGAGCCCTATGGAGACCAGCGCATAGAGCGAGCCGTAGATCAGGCCCAGCAGGATGATGCCCAGGGGCAAACCCTTGGCAAATGCATGTCCAACGATTGCCCAGAGAGCAAGGAAGATGACGGCCACGCCTATCGGCCTGACCACCGCCCCCCTGTCCTCTAAGAGATCATCCAGCCGGGCCCTCATCAGCTACCGAACAAGGCGGGAAGGGAGGTAGGCCATTGGCCGATCCCGTACCGCTGTCCGTTGAAGACGGGCACGTAGGTTCCGGGCTTGCCGTTGTCCTGGGAGGTGCCCGACGCATTCCAGTAGACAAAGCGGGCGTCGGAGACCAGCGTATGGTCGCCATAGCCGACATTGCCCTGCGGGTTGGTGGACAGGTCCCACTTCCCGAAGCTGTAGTCCGGGCCGCCGAGGGACGGCAGGGCGTGCACGCCCCGGGCCATGTTCTGCGGGGTCAGGTCCGGTCCGGCCGCCTGTAGAGCGTCGAACATCCAGACCAGGTCGGCGTAGTTGCCGTCCGTCCCGGCCGGGATGGCGTGGCCCGTCAGCTTCTGGTACAGCTGGCCGGCCAGCGAGTTGGGCCCGAAGATCTGGGTCTGGGGGCTCGCCTCGGACAGGCCGAACAGGTGCCCGGTCACCTCGCTCTGGTCGTAGGTCTGGGCCACCGAGTCGGTGTCGTCACCGGCCACGCCGTTGAGCAGCCACTCGGGGTGGTAGTTCTGGGCCGCGGCGGCCTTGGTCAGCAGGGCGAGTGAGAACGAGTCGCAGGCGGTGATGATGGTCGTCACGCCGGCGGCCTTGAACTGCACGATGGCCTGCTGGGCCGACTGCTGGAAGGTGGAAATGTCCAGGCCGTAGGTGAACACTGTGCTCACCGCGCTGGCCGGGAGGTGATAGGTCTGCTCCATCGCCTGCTGGGACTGCGTTGTGCAGGACGTGTAGGCGGGGAGGTTGGGGACATAGATTCCGAACTTCCGCGTAGCCGTCTTGAGGCTGGCGTCCCCGGCGTACTGAGCCGGCTTACCGGCCAGCAGCTTGGCGTAGGCCTCCGCCGAGTTGTTGGCGATGCGGGAACAGTCCTGAGGGATACCCCACACATAGGGATTGTTCTGCTGGTAGAAGCCCTCGTTGAAGTAGGCCGCCCCGTCGAACACGACCATCTTCTGCTGGGCGGCGCACTGGGCGAAGACGCTGGTGCCGCCCCCCTGGAAGTCGTCACCGATCCCGATGTCACCAAAGGCGTGCTGCTGGTTGGCGATCTTGTCCGCGTCCGCACAGGCCTGGGCCTGGTTGGTGTTCAACAGCTCGGCCGTGTAGTTGCTGGTCGAGGCGACCGGGGTGATGACGACCTTGCGGCCGTAGAGGTCATAGACGGTGTTGAAGTAGTTGAGGAAGACGTTCATGACCCGGTCGGTGACCTGGGGCAGCGCGTATCCCTCGTTCTTGGCCTGGGCTGCTATCTCCTGGCCATTGGCCGTCTCGGGGAACTCCCGTCGGGAGATGCTGATGGTTGAGGCCGTCACCCCGTTGTAGGTGGCGCCCCCGTTGCTGCCCGTGAACTTGGGAACGCACGGGTCCGCATAAGGGGAGTCCCACTGCGGGGTCGTGGTCGAAGTGCAGGCCGTCCCACTCGTGGTGGTCCCGGAACCGAGGGTGATGTTGCCCGAGGCCGGGTACTTCCAGGGATACGGTCCCTCCCCGGTGACGCCCTTGCCGGTGGAGCCGTTGGTCAATGTGAGGCCGTTCGAGCCCGAAGTGCCCGAGCTGCCCTTGGTCGTGCTCGTAGTGCTCTTGTTACTGCTGCCGCAGGCGGCGGCCAGCAGCGCCACCGCTCCCACGGCAACGGCCGTTCTGGCCCATCCTTTCTTCCGGCTGCTGGCCCCCCTGACTCTGGATGACACGGCGCTACCGCCGGGTTCCCGGATTCTCAGCACTCGCTGCTCCTCACTCGCCGTCCGAGGACGGTCGATGTTCTCGCCGATTGAATGGACGCAGCGTTGGGGCGGGGAGCAACCCGGTCCCCCCCAAACGGGCCAGTCACCCACCTCCCGCGCGCTACGGGAACCGCCGGTCACAGTCTCGGAACGGCGTCCCGAGACTGTGCCCTAAGTCACAGACGGGCGCAAGCCCCCCTGCCGAATCGGATCATATGCCTACGATGCGCACACATCAGGATCCCTCGGCGGAAGGACGCAAGGGGTTGTGTAGAGCAGTAACGGCGGCGCGGTTGATCGTGGCGGCCACGACCTTTCTGCTTCTGGCCGGCGTGCCGGCCCCCGGCGCGTCGGCCGCAACTCCCTCCAGCGCCCGAGCTCACAACGCCTTCGGATCCCAGGGCGTGGATGCCTACGGTGACGCCCCCGCCCTGGGCGGCTTCGGAGGCGACCGACTCTCCGCTCCGGTGGTGGGAATTTCGGCCATGCCGAACGGACAAGGTTACCGGGTGGCTGCCGCTGACGGGGGGATACTCACCTACGGTGATGCCGGCTTCTACGGGTCACTGGGCGCGACGGACCTGTTCGCGCCGATTGTCGGTATTTCCACCACGCCGGACGGAGCCGGTTACTGGCTGGTAGCCATGGATGGGGGCGTGTTCACCTTCGGGGACGCCGGGTTTTATGGCTCGCTTGGAGCGCGCCCGTTGAACGCTTCGATCGTGGCTATGGCGCCCACCCCCGACGGGCGCGGCTATTGGCTGGTGGGAGCCGACGGTGGGATCTTCACCTTCGGCGACGCCACCTTCCTGGGCTCGATGGGAGCCCAGCACCTGGCCTCCCCGATGGCGGGGATCGCCCCTACCTCCGATGGTCAGGGCTACTGGCTGATGGCAGGCGACGGGGGCATCTTCACCTTCGGTGATGCCGGGTTCTTCGGATCGGCGGCGGGCGCCAACATCGGCGCCGGGGTGACCGGAATGGCTCCGACCCCCGACGGCGGCGGCTACTGGTTGGTGGCGGCCACCGGGGGCGTACTCACCTTCGGGGACGCCCCCTTCGAGGGACCGAATCCGAACCCGCCTCCTTTCTCCCCGACCGTGGCCATGGCCACCACGCCCGACGGCGGCGGCTACTGGCTGCTCCGGCAGGACGAAGCGGACAACGTCTTCTCCAACCCGGGCCCGGACCCATCCGCCTTTCCGGCCGGGGGGCGGGCCGTGGCGGTGGCCGCTTCCCAGATCGGCCCCGATCCCGACTCCGGCTACGGGTGCAACCCCTACGGGCCGTGCGAGGACTGGTGCTCCCTGTTCGCCACCTGGGTCTGGAACCAGGTCGGCATCGGGATCCCCCGGTACGCCTTCACCGGGTACGTCTATGACTGGGCTTCCGCCAATACCCGGGTCCTGCCCCCCGGCGGCCGTCCGGTCCCCGGGGACGGCGTCATGTACGGAACCGGCCCCCAGAGCACCTCTACGTCGGTGCATATGGGCATAGTCGCCCAGGTGTGGCCCGACGGCTCCATCGACACGGTGGAAGGTGATGCCGGGCCTGAGCCGGCCGGGCACTACGCGGTGATCGTGAACGGACCGTTCCTGCCATCCCAGTCGGCCGGCTACAACGGGTTCGGCATATACGCCTTCGTCCAGCCCTGAGTCCCCGACGCCCGGACCGGCCGGGCGGCGCATACTGGGACAGTGCGGTGGTCGTTCTCTACTGAGCCGGTCTCTAGTGAGCCGGTCTCTACTGAGCCGGGCGGGCCCCAAGCTTGATCCGCCGGCTGGGTTCCGGGCCCACCTTTTCCTCGCTGCGCGTCCGCAACTACCGCCTCTTCTTCTACGGCCAGACCGTGTCGGTATCCGGCACCTGGATGCAGACCGTCGCCCAGGGCTGGCTGGTCCTCGACCTGCGTCACAGCGGCACCGCTCTGGGTTTCGTCACCGCCGCCCGCTTTCTTCCCATGATGCTCTTCGCCCCATGGGGGGGTCTGGTGGCGGACCGCGTGGACAAGCGGAGGCTGCTGTACCTGACCCAGGTCCTCTCCGGGTTGCTCGCTTTGGTCCTGTCCGCCCTGGTCTTCACCCATCGCATCAACATCTGGTTGATCCTGGTCATCGCCTTGGCCCTCGGAGGGGTCAACGTCTTCGATAACCCGACCAGGCAGAGCTTCATAGCCGAGATGGTGCCGCCCGAGGAGCTCGGCAACGCCGTCACCCTCAACTCCATAACCGTCAACCTGGCCCGGGTCATCGGTCCGGCGGTGGCCGGCCTCATCATCGCCACCCTCGGCCTGGCGCCATGCTTCGCCCTCAACGGAGCGTCCTTCGCGGCCGTGCTCATCAGCCTGGCCATGATGCGGCCCGGGGAGCTCTTCCCCGCCCCCCGGGTGAGCCGGCAGCCCGGCCAGGTCAGGGCTGGGCTGCGTTACGTAGCCCGTTCCCCGGAGCTGCTCGTTCCCCTCTTCATGATCACGGTGGTGGGCACCCTGGCCTGGGAGTTCCAGGTCTCTTTGCCCCTTATGGCCAAGTACACCTACCACGGAGGCGCCGGGACCTACGGCACCATGCTCGCTTTCATGGGGGCCGGCGCCGTCCTGGGCGGTATGAGAACGGCCCGGTTGGCCGGCCGCCGGGCCGTCACCCTGGCCCGTTCCTCCATCGCCTGGGGGCTGGCCATCCTGGCCGCCGCCCTGGCCCCCACTCTGGAGATCGAATACGCCGTCCTGCTCCTGGTCGGTTACGGAAGCATCAGCTTCAACTCGATGGCCAAGACCACCCTGCAGCTGGCCGCGGCCCCGCCCATGCGGGGGAGAGTGATGGCGCTGTGGTCGGTGGCCTGGCTCGGCTCCACGCCCATCGGCGGCCCCATAGTCGGCTGGGTCGGACAGAGCTTCGGAGCCCGGTGGTCGCTCATCATCGGAGGCATCCCCACCCTGCTGGTCGGCCTAGCCGCCTATCGGTCATTGGCCGCCATCGACCGCCGGGCCGGAGATGTCCCGAGCCCAGCTGAACAGGCCGTGGCCGGGCTGGCCGCCCCCGAAGGAGCGTCGGCTACCGAGCCCTGATCGGCCGGTGGGGCAGCCGGCTACGGGCCGGCCCGATCAGCTGGGTGGGCCACTGCCGAGGGTCACGGTGGCCGTGTGGGTGGCACCGGAGGCATCCACCCATCCGATGCTGACCTTGTCCCCGGGATGATGGGCCACCATTAGCGCGCTGAGCGAGGAGGACGTGGTGACGGCGTGACCCCCCAGGGAGGTGATCACGTCCCCGCCGACTATGCCCGCCCGGGCCGCCGACCCGCCGCTGACCACACCGCTGACATCAGCGCCGGGGCTGGAGCTGCCGTTACCGCCGCCGGTAGAGCCGCCGTTGCCGAACGCCCCGCCACTGCCTGAGCCCCCGCCGCCGGAGTTGGGGGAGTTCGAGGTGCTGGGCTGGATGAGCAGGCCGAGGAAGGCGGTGTCCCCGACGTGGACTGTGGCGCTGCCCCGACCGGACTCGATCTGCTTGGCCACCGCCGCCGCCTCGTTGATGGGGATGGCGTAGCCCTGTCCGCTCGAGTTATCGAAGGCGAACTGCTGGGTGGCGGCAGTGTCCATCCCGATTACCGCCCCGGTGGTGTCCACCAGCGAGCCGCCTGAGTCGCCCGACTGGACGGCGGCGTTGACCTGGATCAACCCGGTCAACTGCTCGACCGTCCCGTCCAGTTCGTCTCCGGCATCGATGGCCTGATTGAGGGCGGTGATGGATCCTCCCGCACTAGTGGGGGCTCCACCCGACCCACCGGCGTTACCGATGGCCACCACCGCCTGTCCGACCGAGACTCGGGAAGAGTTCCCCAGCCTGGCCGTGGTCAGACCGGAGGCGCCGGAGAGCTGCAGAACGGCTATGTCCTGGGACGGGTCATAACCCACCACGCTGGCGGTATAGGTCTTCCCGTTGCCGACATCGGTGACAGAGATCTTGGTGGCGCCGTCGATGACGTGGTTGTTGGTCAACACCTCACCATTGGAGGTGAGGACGATGCCCGTGCCCGCGCCTTCGGCCTGCTGATAGCCAAAGGTCGAATTCACGTCGACCAGCCCGGGGGCGACCTTGGCCGCGATGGCCGACACGTCCGACGGCCCACCGCTGCCTTCGGGCAGAGTGCCCGAGGAGGAACCCCCGAGGGGGCTCTGACCGAAGAAGCGGCCGCCGAAGCCCGATCCGCCGGCGCCGGCACCTCCTCCTCCGAAGACATAGCCCGGAGTGGTCGAGCCGCCGGCGCCCTGACCGCCAGAGGCGGCGGCGGGCGAAGTACCCACTGGCCAGGCCAGATGCCCGGCGCCGAAGCCGACGGCGGCCACCACCAGCAACAGGCCGGCGGCGGCGGCGGCGGGGAACCGGCGCCACACCGTCGCCCGGGGAGGCCCGGGAGGAGGGGGCGGGGGCGGGAAGGAGGCCCAGTCGGCCGGATAGGCCCAGTCCGTGGGGGGCGGGCCGGCGTAGGCGTCGTCTCGATCGTGGCTATCGCTCATGGCAAGGACGATCCAACACCTTCCGCCTGTGGGATTCCTGTGAGATGGCTGGGACTGCCTTTAGACAAACTAGGACGGGACTCTGGGATCACCGCCACATCCGCGGATGGTCAGACCAGCCCGGAGGCCAGCGGTTCGATGAGGCCGGGCCCGTCGGCATCGGTCTTGTTGACCCGGAGGTCCACGGGATGCCGGCGGAGGCGGGGCTCGTCCCGGGGCGCCAGCAGACTTTTGAGCCGGGCCGTGTCGCGCTGGCCCGGATCCAGCCACTGGTCCCACTCGCCCGGCTCCAGGATGAGTGGCATGCGGTCATGGACACCGTCGAGATCGGTGTTGGCGGCGGTGGTGATCAGACAGACGGTGCGCAGCAGTTCCCCTTCAGGATCCCGCCAGGTCTCCCACAGCGCCCCCAGAGCCACCTGGTCCCCATCCCGGCGGGTGAACCAGAACGGCTGGCGTCCGCCTCGCCTGGTGCCGTTGTCCACCCGCTTCCACTCATAGAAACCATCGGCCGGGACAATGGCCCGCCGGCGGGACAGGGCCCGGCGGAAGGCGGGCCGGGCCGCAGCCGTCTCGGCCCGAGCGGCGGTCAGCCGGTTGCCCAGCGCGGGGTCTTCGGCCCAGTGGGGCAGGAGACCCCAGCGGATACCGGCCAGGAGGCGGCCCTGGCTGGCTCGCTCGACCACGGTGCGGACCTCGAGGCTGGGGGCCACGTTCCACGACGGCACGTGGTCGGCGACTCCCTCCACCGGGGCGGCGCCGAAGCGCTCGAGCAGCTCGCCCGTGGGGCTGAAGGCCGCGAATCTGCCGCACATCCCGGCCCAGGCTAATTAATCCTCCGGGACTACCATCCAACCCGGAGTTTGCCCAAGGGGCGGCCGGTAAGGGGGAACGTCATGAAGCTCGACCTGGGCCCGGAGTACGAGACTTTCCGCGGCGAGATGAGCGACTGGATCGAGGCCAACCGCCCCGATGGCTTGGAGGATCTGGATGAGCGGGCCATGTACCTGGGCACCGCCACCCTCACCGGGAAGGCCGCCGAGGCCTACGAGACCTGGAGCCAGAGACTCTTGGGCGCCCGGCTGATCTGCCCCCACTGGCCGGAGTCTGTCGGTGGACGCGGACTGACCGGCGTGCACATGGCCATCCTCAACGAGGAGTTCGCCCGGGCCGGCGTTCCCCGGGTGACCCGCGGGATGGGAGAGTCACTGGTCGGTCCATCGATCATCGTGCACGGCAGCGAGGAGCAGAAGGCCCATTTCCTGCCCCGGATCATCTCGGGCGAGGACCGCTACTGCCAGGGATTTTCCGAACCGGATCATGGGTCCGACCTGGGCGGGGTCGAGACCCGCGGCGTGGTCGACGGTGACGAGGTCGTGATCAACGGATCCAAGGTATGGACCTCCGGCGCCCATCTGGCCAACATGATCTTCATCCTGTGCCGGACCGATCCCGACGTGCCCAAGCACCGGGGCCTCTCGTACATCCTGGCCCCCCTCAAGGACAATGGCATCGAGATGCGCCCGCTGCGTCAGCCCAGCGGCGCCTCTGGCTTCTGCCAGGAGTTCATCGAGGGAGCCCGGGCGCCTCTGTTCAACGTCATCGGCGGACTCAACAACGGATGGCGAGTGGCCATGACCACCCTCGGCAACGAGCGGGGCGGCGGTGCCACCACCCAGCATCTGCGCTACGAGAAGGAGTTCTGGGACCTGGTGGACGAAACCCGCAAGCGGGGCCGGTCGTCCGAACCGTTGGTCCGACAAGATCTGGCCTGGGCGTACACCCACGTGGAGTTGATGCGCTTCCAGGGCATCCGCCTGCTGGCCACCCTGGCGGCCAACAAGGAGCCGGGACCGGAGGCCAGTGTCAGCAAGTTGTTCTGGTCCGAGTACCACAAGCGGCTGGGCGAGATAGCCGTGGGAGTCCTGGGCGCGGACGGAATGGTGGCGGGCGAGCCGGCCGGAGTCGGTGAGTACTCCCTCAGCCGCTGGCAGGCCACGTTCATCTCCAGCCGGGCGGGGACGATCTTTTCCGGGACCAGCCAGATCCAGCGCAACATCATCGGAGAGCGCGCCCTCGGCCTGCCCAAGGAGCCATCGGCCGAGCGCTGAGACCATCCGAGGCCCGAATCCGGGGAGCGGCGGGCGACGAATACCGGATATGGCCTTCGACATTGACGCCTACAAGCGACGCACGGAACGGCTGAGGTGGGACGACCTCGACCTCGACAGCTTCCGGCACTCACCCCTGGAGCCGGCGGCCCTGCGCTGCATCCGCTACATGCACGACGTCGAGTACCACACGGTCTGTTATCTGCGCGACCTGCTGGTCGGCCCGGCTCACGACGATCCGGAGGTCACCGCCTTTCTGTCTTTCTGGGCCTACGAGGAGTTCTGGCACGGGGAGGCCCTGGCGGCGGTGCTCGAGGCCCACGGGGAGCCGGCCGCCGAGGCCCGGGTGGCGCCCATGCGCCGGCGGTTGTCCCGACGGGAGAGACTGCGCACGTTCCTCATGCTCATCGCCTCCAGCCTGGTGGGGCAGGACTTCGTCGCCCTTCACATGGCGTGGGGAGCGGTCAACGAGTGGACCACCCAGGCCGGCTATCTCCAGCTGGCTCGTCGGGCCAAGCACCCGGTGCTGAGCGAGCTCGTTGCCCGCATCGCCAGGCAGGAGGGCCGCCATATCGACTTTTACGCCACCCAGGCGGCCCACCGGTTGGCGGCCAGTCGCAAGGCGCGCCGCCTGACCCGGTGGGCCCTGCGCCGACTCTGGGCACCGGTCGGCTCGGGTGTGATGCCCAAAGCGGAGGTGGCCCACCTGGCCGGCTACCTCTTTGCCGGGAGCGAGGGCTCAGAGATGTCGAGGCGGGTCGATCGGCGCATCGACCGCCTACCCGGGTTGGCCGGGCTCCGGCTGCTGGAGGATTCCGTGGCCAAGGCCGGGGCCGTGACGGCGTCTGGGAACCTGCACCTGGCCGCCTGAGGTGAGCGGCGTCGGTCCAGCCCGCTGGCTGCGCCGGCAGTTCAACCGGATGGTGGTCGTGATCGGCGCCCTGGCCATCCTGCCGAGCCTGGCTCTGTTGGAACGGGGACGGGTCGGCGCCGGCCGGGCCTTCGCCCACGCCGGGATCCGGCTGGTGATGACCCTTACCGGAATCGGCCTGACGGTCCGTCCGTGCGGAGCCGACGGAGTCCTTGGGCCAGAGGACGCCGAGGGCGCCGGCTTCCGGGTGGTGGTGGCCAACCACGACTCCCTGCTGGACATACCGGTGCTCATGCTGGCGCTGCCCGGCGCCCGCTTCCTGGCCGCCGCCGACCTCTACCGCATCCCCCTGCTGGCCTCGGCTCTGCGGGCCATGGGATGCACATCCATCGACCGGAAGCGACCCGGGCGTGGCCGTCAGCAGATCGATGAGCTGGTGGCCGCCGGCCCGACGGGCACTCTGGTCGTGTTCCCCCAGGGAGCCATCCGCGGTCCGGGTCGGCTGAGGTTCAAGACGGGAGCTTTCGAACTCGCCCGCCAGACTGGCCGGTCGCTATCCGCGGCGCGGCCGATGTCCTTCCCCCCGGCGCCCGTCTGGCGGCCAGGCCGGGCCGGATCGAGGTGCAGTTCCTGGAGCCGATCGGTCCGGCGGAAGCGGCCGGCCTCAGCCGCAGGGGCCTCCGGGACCGAGCCGAAGCTGCGGTCCTCGGCGCCCTCGGAGAGCAGGAGACCTGACCAGCCAGTCCCCGACGGGACGGATGGGGACCGGCTGCCGGCGGAGAGGGGGCGGTCTACTAGAGGGGAAGGGCGGTGGTCGGGAGGGGAACGCTCAAACCGAGCCGGAAGCGACCGGCTCAGAAGTGGGCCGCGCCGAACCGCCGGCCGGCTCGACCGTCACGGCCAGGACGCTGGCCTGATCGGCCAGGCGGAACTCGGTCACCCCCGGGTGTGCTCCCATCAGTCCCGACGATATGGCTCGGCCCGACACGATCGACCACAGCTGGTAGGTGCGCCCGACCGGCAAGGCGGGCATGGCTTCGGAGACCACATAACCGGTCCCGTCGGGCAGAACCGCAGCGGTGGCTTGAGTCTGGCCGCTGGGGCTGGTGAGAGCCAGGCGCCGGGCGGCCGGGTCCAAGGCCACGGCCGTGGCCTGTCGGAGCAGGCTCTGGTCGGCCAGCGCCGAACTCAGCTGGTTGATCCGGTTGTCCTGATGGCTGATCTCGAACCCGGTCCCGGCCAGTACAACTACGGCCGCGGCGGCGGCCGCCCGCAGAGCCCAGGTCCGAGCCGGCCGCCTCTGGCCGCCGATCATGAGACTGAGCTTCGGAGCGGGGGGGGTCAGACCACTGCCTATCTCCCCGGAGATCCTCTCCCACACGCCCTCCGGGGCCGGGCTGCCCGCGTAGGCCAAAAGGGCCGCCGTCTCCCGGTGGCCGGCCAACTCGTCGCGGCAGCGCGGACACTGGCGCAGGTGGTCCTCGACTTCGGCGGCCTCGGATTCCTCCAGAGCATCCAGGGCGTAAACGGCCACCAGGTCCCGCATGGACTCGTGCAGATCCCGTTCGTGCTGACTCACGAGACCTCCACCCCGGTATCGGCCAGGGCCGTCCGCAGCCGCTGTAAGCCGTTGCGGATCCTGGTCTTCACGGTGCCTTCCGGCTGCCCCAGCAACTCCGCCACCTCCCGGTAGGTATGGCCGCCGAAGTAGGCCATCCCGATGGCCTGTCGCTCGCCCTCGGACAGGCCTCCAAGGGCCTCGCGCAGCTGATCGGCCACTGTGAGGTCCCAGACCTCGCGCTCCAGATCGTAGGGAGCTTCGGCCTGGGAAGCCAGCCGTTCCTCCCGGGCTCGTCTGCGCCCGTCAGACCTGATCATGTCGATGGCGCGCCGGTGGCCCATGGTGAGCAGGAAGACCCGAAGCGAACCCCGCTCGGGGTCGAACCGATCGGCCGACTCCCACAACGAGGTGAAGACGGTCTGGGTGACGTCCTCGGCCCGGGCGCGGTCCCCCAGGACCCGTTGAGCCAGGGCGAAGACGGCACCCCCGTGACGGCGGTAGGCCTCGGCCAGCGCCTCCGGGCGCCAGCGGCCTATGGCCATCACCAGGGCGGGGTCGCTGAGAGTCTGCAGATCGGGGCCCATTCGAGGTGTCTTCGCCGCCGCGGGGGCTTCCGGATTGGAATCTCCTGGGCGTCCCGCCACTGACCATGAGTACCAGATCGCCCGACCGGAGGCCGCCGGAACCGGATCAGCTGCCGGAGCTGGAGGTGCTGGCCGAAGAACTGGGCGTCGAGGCCGTGGCCGCCTTGGCCGGCGTCGTCTTGGCGGCGGTGGCGGACGTGGTGGACGTGGTGGCCCTCCCGGTGCTGGGCTTGGCGGTCACGGCGCTGGTCAGCACCGCGGTCGGGTGGGAAGAGGCCACCGTGGTGCTGGCGGTCCCGGAGGCGGCCAGGAGGCCGGTCAGCCCGAGAATGCCCGTAGCGCTGAGGACGCCGACCGCCAGCCGGGCCCGACGGGCCGGATGGCGGCGGCGGGTGGGAGTGGGGGTGGAGAGGGGGTTGGTGCTCATCGGAGGACTCCTGGTCGGTTGGGCCGGTTCGGCTCGATGGAGCGATGGTCGGGGCCAAGCCTCCGAGGACCCTCATAGGGGACCGGGAAGTTGCCCGGACCCGGCTCCACAGCCCGTTCACCGGATTGTCTGAGCCTTCTCTGAGCTTCCGGCTCGAGAATTGAGTCCCCCCCCGATTCATGGAGCTGATGCGTTGATCGACCCTTCCGGCCTCCGACCGGTGACACTGCGCCGACATCCGGCCCGCCGGGCCCGCCTCATGGCCGGACTACTCAGCGCCTCCGGGCTCTTGGGTGTAACCGTTGCCCTGGTCGTCACGGACGGGTTCCACAACGGCACCGCCTCGGCCACCACCCCGGCAGTGATACAGGGAACCACCAGCCCAGCAGCCGGATCGACGGGAGCCTCCTCCGGAACCAGCGGTTTCAACCCTCTGGATCAGGGGTTCAGCCCTCCCCAGGCAGCCGGATTCGCCCCGAGCGGTGGGGCTCACACCTCTAGTGGGGGGAGTTGACCCCTATTCCCGATGCGGGCTTGGAGCTTCTCCCGGGAGACGAAGGCCTGGACGGCGCCGGATAGTCCGAATCCGAGTGTGAGGGCCTAGAGCGTCTCCCAGAGCATGAACCCGGCCTCGCGCAGCGACCGGGCCACCTCCAGGAGCACGTGTCCGGGGCTCACGACTCGGCCTTTGGGCTCTCTCCGTAATCACCGAAGGGCGCGTCCCGGCGCCGGATCGTCTCCCGGAACCCGAGCTGGCTGAAGTCCTCCACCCAACGCCGGGCCTCCTCGGTGTGGCGGGTCATACCGTCGAAGAGAGTCCCGAGCAGCTGGGTGGTCCGCAGGCCCATGTTCTCGAAGGCCTGATTGACGAGGAGCTTGTTGAGGGCGAGCTGGTTGGCCGGAATATGCCTGAACCGGGCGGCATAGGCCAGAGTCTCTCGCTCGATCACCTCGGGAGGAAACACCCGGGAGACCAGCCCGATCCGATGGGCATGGCCGGCATCGATGGCGTCTCCCGACAGAAGGAGCTCCTTGGCGTGCTCCAGCCCGACCCGGTAGACCCAGAGCATGGTGGTGGGGGTGCCGAAAATGCGGGACGGGGCGTATCCGATGTGGGCGTTCTCGGCCATGAATATGAGGTCACAGCAGAGAAGGAGATCGGTACCCCCGCCGATGGCCCAACCCTCCAACAGCCCGATGACCGGCTTGGGACAGTCCCAGATCCGCATGAACCGGGAGACGTTGTGGCCCATCATGTGGTAGTCCCGAACCGGATCCCAAGCGCCGGGACGGGCTTCGATGCGAGGCGCCCCGTACCCGGGGGTCTTGAAGCCAGGGTCTCGGGCACCGAAGTCCAGGTCATACCCGGCGGTGAAGACATGGCCGGCCCCTCTGATGACCACGGAACTGACAGCTTCCGACGCCGCGGCCCGGTCGATGCCATCGGCCACGCCCTGGATCACGGCCTCGTTGAGCGTGTTCAGCTTTTCCGGGCGGTTCAGGGTGAGAAGGGCTACCCCCTCGCTCTCGGTATAGGTGACCTCCTCAGCCATAAGCATCTTCCTCACGCCTATCGAGCCATCGATTCACCCCGGACGGGGGGCGAGAGTACCCGGGCTGCGGGGTCGGAACTAAGCCGGCGCCGGGCTGAGTTCGCTCCCGGATCGGGCCCGGGACAAGTGGGTCCAGACCCGACCGCTGGCATAGCTGAGGGCACTGGTCACGCCGACGAAGAAGCCGATGGGCCAGTTGGACAGATAGGACAGCGCGATAGCCGACCACACGGTGACCAGAGCGATGGCCACGGACAGGAGGATGGCCACCGGCGGCCGGCTGGTGCAGGCGCGGGCGGCGGCCGGCGGCCCGATCATCAAGCTGAAGATCAGGAGGGCTCCCACCACCGGCACGGTCATGGCGGTGGCCAGGGCCAGGACGATGAGGAAGGCCATGTCAATGCGGTACGGATTCAAGCCCCTGGCCTCTCCCATCTCGCTGGCCACCGAGGACAACAGCAACGGTCGGTAGAGCACCGCGATCGCCCCCAGACAGATCAGCGCCAGACCGGCCACCGGTAGCAGCTCGCTCGAGCTGACCCCGAGAACCTCACCAAACAACAGCGAATAGACGGCGGGTTCGTACTCCTGACTCAGTCCCAGGAACACCGCTCCTACGGCCAGCATCATCACCAGGGCCAGAGCAGTGGCCACGTCATGACGGCCCCTCCGCCCCAGGGTGCCGATGCCGACCGCGGCCAGGACCGCACAGGCGGTCAGCCCGACCAGCGTGTTGAACCCGAGCACGTTGGCCGCGGCCGCGCCGGCAAAGGCACCGTTGGGGATGGCGTGCGCGGGGAAGGCCTCGGCCCGGAGGACCACGAAGAACCCGACCACACCGGCGATGACGGCAACAATGGTCGCCACCGTCCAGGCGTTGGCCATGAAGCCGGAAAACATCCTCAGCCGCCGGGCGGGGGGGGAACGGCCGATTTGGCAGCGGGCCCCGCCACTGTCGGGGTCGGCTCAGCCTGGTGGACGAGCGAGCGGCGGTGCATCCGGGCGCCGGCTCCCGAAGCCAGGTAGAAGCCGAACACCAGGGCGACGATGAAGAAGCTGACCGGCAAGGAGCGGTGGGACGACGTCCAGTAATAGCTGTCGTAGGCCAGGAGTACTCCGATCCAACAGGCCGCCAAGCCCAGTCCGGCCGCCAGGAGGAGGCTCCAGCCGATCCGCGCCGTCAGGCGGACGGCGGCCGCCGCCGGGCCGATCAGGAGGGCGGTCGACAGGATGGCTCCGATGGTCAGGGAGGAGAGTCCGACCGCGACCGCCATCGCCACCATGAAGAGGACGCCGACCAGGCGCTCCGGGACCCCGCGGGCGACGGCCATCTCTGCGCCCACAGTGCTCAGCAGGAGCGGACGGTACAGGACCCCCACTATGACCAGGGCGGCCAGTCCCAGCACGACCACCACGGGAACCGTCGAGGACTGGATGCTGAATATGGATCCGAAGAGGATCTGCTGGGTCGCGCCCGTCGTGGCCCGGGAGGTGGAATCGAGATAGAGGATGAGCGCCGCCAGCCCTATCGAAGCCCCCAGGACGACCCCGGTGGCCAGGTCCCGCCCGCGCAGCCGCCGAACGCCGATGGCGTCCATCACGCCTGCCCCGATGATGCCCAGGCCGACGAAGCCCACGATCGGTCCGACTCCCAACAGCAGAGCTCCCGAACCCCCCGCCGTTGACACGTCGGTCAGGGCGTGGCCGGCAAAGGACTGGCCCCGCAGGACGGTGAAGACTCCGACCACAGCCGACACCACCGCTGATGATCCACCTATGACCAGTGCGATCTGGACCGGGGAGCTCGACCAGAATCCGGGCTCAATAATCCAGCGCAGTACGAAACCCATGTAGGCGCTCAGCCGGCCACTTCATCGTGGGACATGGTCAGGTGGTCGAGTCCCTCATGGCCGGCCACCACCAGAATCCGCCCGTGAACGCTGATGACGTCGACGTGGTGGCCGTAGAGGGCACTCAGCACCTCGGTCTTGATGACCTCCTCGGTGGTGCCGCTGGCCGCCCGCCCGTTGGCCAGGTACACGACGCTGTCCATCACGGGCAGGAGGGGATTTATCTCATGAGCCGACAGCAGGACCGCCACACTCTGGTCGGTCGCTATTCGGGCCAGCAGGCTCACGATCTCCTGGCCGCTATGCAGATCCAGATTGGCCAGCGGCTCGTCCAGGAGCAGCAGGCGGGGGCGGCTGATAATGGCATGAGCTATCAGAATCCTCTGCTGCTCGCCCCCGGACAGTTGTCCCACCCGGGCATCGGCAAAACCTTCGGCGCCCACCGCGGCGAGGCTCTGCTCCACGGCTGCGTTGCGCTGTCGAGTCCGCAGCGGCACCCCCAGTCGGTGCCCGTCCAGACCCAGCCCCACCAGGTCGCGCGCCCTCATGGGCAGGTCGGGATCTAGGTTTGCCTTCTGGGGTACGTAGCCGATCACGTGGCTGCGCCTGGAGCGTGGTCGGCCCAGGATGCGGATGGATCCGGAGTCGTAGGGCTGCATTCCCAACACGGTGCGCAGCAGCGTGGTCTTTCCGGCTCCATTGGTGCCTATGAGGCCGGCGAACTCCCCCGTGCGAATGGTGAAGCTCACCTGGTCCAGCACCCGCCGGCCGGAGAGGGAGACACTCAGGCCATCGGTCTCCAGGACCTTGGTGGCCTCGGCTCCGATCACAGGCGCTCGGTGGAGAGACCGTCGTCCACGGCCTTAGTTATGGCCGTCACCTCGGCCAGCATCCAGGTCTGATAGGTGAACCCCGGCGTCGGCATCGTCTCATAGACGGCTACAACCGGAATCCGGGCCCGCTCGGCGGTGGCCCGGATGGAGCTGGTCAGGGCATCCACGACCTGCTGGTTGTAGCAGAAGACCTTCACCCGGTGACCGCTCAAGAAACCATCCTCTAGAGACACGTCCTGGGGCGACGGGTCGACGCCGTTCATGACATCGGCTTGGAACCCGAACGGAGTCAGATTGTCCATGCCCATGGCTTGTAAGAGGAAGTCGGCCACCGGCTCCGTGGTGGCCACCGCCGCACCGGCGTGCTGGGCCCGGAAGCCAGCTATGGCCTGGTCCCAGGGTTGGAGGGAGGAATCGAAGGCGCCCAGGTTGGCTTGGAAGTATGAAGCGTGCCGGGGCTGGAGCGCGGACAGGTCACTGGCCATGGCCCGAGCCGTGGCGGACATCGTTCTGGGGTCGTACCAGAGGTGGGGATTGGGCGTGTCATCGGGCAGACCGAGCAGGTGTTGTACCACGATGATCCGCCGGCCGGCGGCCGGGGATGCAGACTCGATCTTGTTCATGAATCCGTCATAGCCCGCACCGTTCTGCACGATGATCTGGGCCGAACTCACCTCTTCAGCCACGGCCGGGCTGGACTCAAATGTGTGCGGATCGGTGTTGGGGTTGCTCAGGATGGCCTCCACCCGTACATAGCGGCCTCCGATCTGGCCTAGGACATTGGCGTACTGGTTCTCGGCGCCGACGGCACTGACCAACCCGGCCACTCCGGACACTCCGGCGGCGGACCGGGATGCCCCGGCGCTGCAGCCGCCGGCCAGTAACCCCAGGGCGACAGCCGCCGCCGTGCTTCCCCGCAGGACCCCGGCCCGGGCGGATCGGCGCCGTCCGGCCGCACGGGGCCAGCGGTCAGTGTCACAGCTGCTTGCGTCCATGCCCCGTCCTCCTCGGCTGGGCCCAGCATATAGTTGGAATGGTTCTTATTTCAATTTTCGTTGCGAGGGCATTACAGTACGGAGAGTGAGTAGCCGCCTCGACCCATCGCCCGGCAGCGGGTTGCACCTGGACGTGGCCGGCCGCCTCAGATCCATCGATCAGCGCTATACCCGGGGGCGCCGACAGCTGGTGGGGGTGCTGGAGGAGGCGGCCCGGCCGCTCACCGCCGCCGAGCTGGTAAGCGCCTGTCCGGACCTGCCCCAGAGCACGGCCTACCGCAACCTCGCCATCCTCACCCAGGCCGGAGTCGTGCACCGCCTGGCCGGAACGGATGACTTCGCCCGCTACGAGCTGGCCGAGGCTCTAACCGGCCTGCACCACCATCACCTGGTGTGCCGGCGTTGCGGGGCGGTGGAGGACTTTGGCGCCCCTCCGGGGCTGGAGGCCAGCGTGCAGTCCCTGATGGGCAAGGTGGGAGTCGAGAACGGCTTCCAGGCCGATACCCACCGGCTGGATCTGGTCGGGATCTGCGCCGCCTGCGCCGATTAGCCCATCCACTTCGCTCGTCTCGGCCGCGGCGGGCTCCTACCACCGGAGCTTGGGAAGCCGTCCTACGCTCCGGCCATGATCGATGCCGAGCTTGACATCCAGACCGCTGACGGAGCCATGAACACCTTTGTGACCCACCCGGAGGAGGGTGGTCCCCATCCGGTGGTCCTCTTCTACATGGACGCTCCGGGCAAGCGGGAGGAACTCCATGACATGGCCCGGCGGCTCGGTACGGCCGGGTACTACGTGCTGCTCCCCAACCTCTACTACCGGGCCACCCGCGAGTTCAACGTCTTCTCCGGGGATCCCGCCCATACTCGCCAGCGCCTGGGGGAGCTGATGGCCTCCCTCAAGGCCGAAATGATCGCCAGCGACACCCAGGCCCTATTCGACCACGTCGATGCCGATGCGGCGGCCGATTCCACCCGCATCGGCTGCATGGGCTACTGCATGAGCGGGCCATTCTCCTTCGCCATGGCGGGCTATTACCCCGAGCGGATCAAGGCCGCCGCCTCCCTCCACGGGGTGCGGCTGTTCGGTCCCGGTTCACCCGCCCCTTTAGCCGAGAAAGTGAAGGGCGAGCTGTACTTCGCCTGCGCTGAGCACGATGAATACGCCCCGCCCGAGATGATCGAGTCACTCGAGGCCCACCTCCGGACCACCGGGGTCAGGGCCCGGGTCGAGTGGTACCCGGGCACGCACCACGGCTTCACCTTCCCCGAGCGCGGGGCGGTCTACGACAAGCCGGCTGCCGAGCGGCACTGGGAGCGACTCCACGCCCTCTTTGCCCGCAACCTCGGCGGCTCAATGATCGAAACAGCCTGAGCGTGGCTCAGCCGAGGCTGGTCAGATCCGACATCACCGGGCCCATGTATGACTCGAGCCAGGCGGCCGGATCGGGTCCGGTGGCGCCGACCACCAACGTCTCGACCCCCACGGCGGCGTAGGCCTCCGCCGCCTGGACCACTTCGGCGGGGCTGGGGTCCTCCGGAAAGTTCCTGAACAGGATGGTCACCTCGATCTCGGCCGGGTCACGGCCGACGGCGTCGCAGTGACGGTGGAGGACCTCGAGTTTGGCCTTTACCTCCTCCGGAGAGCCCATCAGATTGCACGCGTCGGCATACTGGGCCACCAGGCGCAGGGTCTTGCGTTCGCCCCCACCCCCGATCAGGATCCGGGGCCGGGGCGAACTGACGGGCGCCGGATGACAGAGCGTCTCCTCCAGCTGGTAGTGCCGGCCGTGATAGGGGCCGTTGTCCTCGCTCCACATCTGCATGGCGATCTGGAGAGCCTCCTCCAACCGTTCGAATCGCTCGGCCAGAGGCGGGAAGGGGACGCCCAGACCCAGGTGCTCCCGTTCGTACCAGGCAGCCCCGATGCCGAGTTCGGCCCGGCCGCCGGAGAGGACATCCAAGCTGGTCACCGTCTTGGCCAGCAGTCCGGGGTGCCGGTACGTTACGCCGCTTACCAGCAGTCGGAGCCGGAGCCGCTCGGTGCGTCCGGCCACGAAGCCCAGGGCGGTGTAGCCCTCCAGCATCGGGTCCTGGGCCGGAGCCATCCGGTCCATCTGGAAGTAATGGTCCATGAAGGACAGGGTCCGGACGCCGAGGGCCTCGGCCCGGCGGGAGAGGTCGCTGACACCGGGGCCGATATCGGCGGGCTCCCCTGCCCAGTCGAACCGAAAGACATGAAGGTCGAGGTGCATGCTGTTGGTCTACCCCAATCGGCCACGCCCGAGGCGCTAACCGGTCAGGCGGGCTAAGGCGGTCAGTGAAGGCACGATGTAATACGCACCGGTGTGGGGGGTGGCGTGAAGGGTCAGAGCGTCGCGGATGCCGTCCCCCACCCCGGCCATCCTCTCCAGCATGATCTGCAGGGGACGCTCCTCGGCACAGAAACCGACAAAGAGGGTTCCGTGCTCGGTGGGGCCGCCGTAGGCAGTGTTGCGACGGTAGATCTTGAGCTCCACCCCACCCTCCTCGACCACGGTCCTCGACACGTGGGAATCGGCCGGCATGACATCGGCTGGTAGCTCGGTGCTGTCCGGCTTGGTTCTGCCGATGACCAGCTCCTGATCCTCATCGCTCAACAGGGCGAAGGTCTCGCGGTGGCTCCACCTCTGCACCAGAACGACGCTTGAGCCGATTCCGGAGCCAGAGGAAACGATGGCAACGTCGGCGGCCGTCTGCGGGCAGGGATTCTCGGTGCCATCGATGAACCCGGTGAGGTCGCGGTCATGCTCATAGACCCATCCCGTGATCTCAGAAGCCACCGTGGCCGCGCCCCTGAGGCCGCGCAACACCCGGAGAGTGTTATCGAAGACGACGTCCCGGGACCCGCCGGCTATCCACAGCCAGGCGTCGTGTTGGGTGGCCGGCATGACCATTGCGGGTCCCCGGATCTCCTGGAAGGAGCGAGGTCCGGGAGCGGACGCCTCGGGCGTCAGGGCTTGCCACAGCTCGGGGCGGAATCCCACCACGGCGGTGATGCCGGCCAGTCGAGTGTCTGGACCACTCAACCCGGCCAGCGCCGACACCAGACTCTGCGGCACCGCATTGGGATGGAGGTCGAACTCCACGTAGCAGTGCTCGGTCATCCCTACGGCAAAGATTCCGGGCTGGGGTTGCATGGCCACCATTTTGATCGACGCGCCGCATCCCGTTGACCGCCTGAACCAACGAGACAGCCGTTTCGGCCTACGCTCGGTCGGATGCCGGACGCCGGACCCACTGACGTCGGCGGCCGGGATGCCCTAGCCGGGCCGGACGCCGGTGGGGATGGAGCCGGGCCCTGGGCCGTGGAGACCCGGGGTCTGGTCAAGCGTTTTGGTGACAATGTGGCCGTCAACGGCGTAGACCTGCAGATCCCCCGGGGCTCGGCCTTCGGCTACCTGGGCCCGAACGGGGCGGGCAAGACCACCCTGATAAGGGTGCTGCTGGGACTGACCCGGGCTGACGCCGGCTCGATGGCCCTGCTGGGCTACGAGGTGCCCCGCCACCGGGACCTGGCCCTGGCCCGGGTCGGGGCCATCGTGGACGAGCCCCGGTTCCATGGACACCTGACCGGCCGGGAGAACCTCCAGATCCTGGCCGCGGCGCGCGAGCCAGGAGCCCACCCGCGCATCGAACCATCATTGGAGCGGGTGGGAATGCTGCACAGAGCCGACGATCGGGTGGCCAAGTACTCGATGGGTATGCGCCAGCGCCTGGGAGTAGCGGCGTGTCTCCTGGGGGATCCGCAGCTGCTGGTCCTGGACGAGCCGATGAACGGGCTGGATCCAGCCGGAATGCACGAGATGCGGGACATGATCCGATCCCTGGTGGGCGAGGGCCGCACGGTGGTGCTGTCCTCCCACCTCCTCGATGAGGTCCAGCGCACCTGTGACGCCGTAGCCATCGTCGATCGCGGCCAGGTCATCCGCCAGGGTCCGATCAACGAGCTCCTGGCCGGGACCTCCCTGCTCATCCAGATCGACTGCTCCCAGCCCGAGAGCGCCCGGTCTGTCCTGCAGGCCAGCCCCTTCGGGGGCCAGATCGAGCTGGGTGCCGACGGGCTTGGCATCACCCTGCCGGCCGGCACCGGCCGGGACGCCATCGCCGAGATCAATCGGGTCCTGGTCGAGGCCGGGATAGCCGTCTACCGGCTCCAGGAGATGCAGGCCTCTCTCGAGTCCTGGTTCCTGGCCGTGACCAGCCGTCTGGGGGCCTCGGAGTGACCTCGGTGGCGAGCGCGGCCCGGCCGGCCACGGGGGCTGGGCCTCGAGACCATCGGGGTTCGCCTCTCCCGAACCTCGCCATGATCAGGACCAGATTCATGGAGCTCCGCAAGCGCCGGGGTCTCATGTCCGCACTGGTACTGGTCAACGTCGGGGTCCCCACCGTCTTCCTGGCCGTCCGCCTCATCCTCCACGCCGCCGCGCCTAGGACTTACGGCCCGGCCGGTGGTGAGAACATCTACACCGGCCTGGTGGCCGGACTCATGTACGTGTTCGGCTTCATCGTGGCCGCCACCCTGGGCTGCACCGCCGGCTCGGTCGATCTGTCCGAGGGGATGTTCCGCCATCTGGTGGTGACCGGGAGATCGCGGCTGGCGCTGTACCTGGCCCGCATCCCGGCGGGCCTGGCCATTATCTGGCCCCTGGTCGCCCTGGGCTTCACCGTGGTCTGCGCGGTTTGCGTCTTTGCCGCACCGAAGGCCATCGCCTACGACGGCGCCAGTGTTCCGGCCGGCCTGTCGCAGTCCGGGTTCGAGAACTGGGCGGCCTCCCACGCCGACACGGTGGTCTGTGACTTCCCGTTCAACCAGAACATCTCGATCAACATCCCCTGCGGAGGTCCCAACGGGGGCCAATTCACCCAGGCCCCGCCTGCCTCCGGCGGGCCGACGGTGTCCTCACCGGCTGCGGTCAAAGCGGCTGCCGTCCAGATCGCGGCCCAGGACTACCTGCCGTATCGGAGGCTGTTCCTCTACCCGTCGGACTCACTCATGATCCGCTCCGGTCTGTGGATCGAGCTGGAGGCGACCATCGGGTTCATGGTGGGGCTCGGCCTCGCATCGCTGCTGGGGCAGAGAACCGTGGCGGTGATCCTCCTCTTCGTGCTCGAGGTGGTGCTGACCCCGGTCTTGTCCCGCGCCCATCTTCCCCATCTGTCCAATCTGCAACGGGCCGCCGTCGGCCTGGCCACCGCCCATCTGGAACCCGGCGGCCTACCCTTCGTGTTCGGAGGTGGGGGCGGACCAGGTGGGGGGCAGGGCACCTCGCAACTGTTGCCGGAGTCGACCACGGTGGCCGTCTGCGTCATTCTGGCCTGGATGGCGGGCTGGACCCTCCTCGGAGCGTGGCGGATGGTCACCCGGGACGCCTAGGCGCCTGTGCCCTCATGGGGCCGAAGAGGTCGATGGTGCGCTGACCCGGTACCCATGTTCATCCTCCCCGACCAGCTCTCCACCAGCTGCCGCCGCGGCTCGGAGACAAGCCGCGTTGTCGGGCCGGATGGCACCCCGTAGCTGGCGAGCGCCCAGAGGCTGAGCGATCGGGCCGAGTGCCCGCATCATGGCTCTAGCCAACCCCTGTCTCCTGTGGGCCAGGACCACGTACACGGAGACCTCCGCCAACCCACGCTCCTAGCTCAAGGTCGGTGAAGCCGATGGGACCACCATCCCGCCAGACGGTCCAACCATGGCGGTGCTCATCGCCTTGCACGGGGTTCCACCACATCGGATGGGCCCCCCGTAGAAGCCGCCAAACTCCTTCTGACCCACCACGTCACCCAGGAACCACCCAGCGGCCATCAAGGCGTCGTTCTCGGTCAGCGTCTGGAAGTCCAGGCTATGGCCTGCCATCGCTCCATGATGCCGCTGCTGACCCGCGTCCGTGGCAGACAGGACCGAGACCCGCTCGTTACCCACTGCCGGCAAAGGGGGGCACCCCGCCCACCTTAGGAATGATGAACGTTCGGGGGGTGCTCGGCCGGCAGACTCGGAACCCTCTGGTCGGGCGATTCGCCCTGACTGGACCAGCCGGGATGCGCCCGTGGCTGACAGCGTGATGCGGTCCCGCAGGTTCAGCTTGTGGCAGCCTGAGGCGTGATGCTGCGTCGACTGTTCACCTGGCGGATGAACCTCTACCGGCTCATTGTTGGCGCTATAGTCCTTGCCATCGTGATCCCTGCATGGGCGTTCGGGGTACGGGCCATGTGGCTGGTCGCAGTCGGGTGCATCCTTGTGGTCATCGCCGCCGTCGCTGCCGGCACGCGTGTGCCGTCCATCCGACAATGGTTAAGTTCCTGAGCTCACCATTTGCCAGCTGGCGCCGCGGTGAGCAGGCTTGAGGGCATGGCCCACAGGAAGCGCTGGGACGAGCTGAGTCTCCGCACTCGCCGGCTGATCATTGTTGCCGTAACGTTCGAGGGATTCCTCAAGGGCGCCGCTCTGGTCGACCTCGCGCGACGGCCGGCTGAGGAGATCCGAGGATCGAAGGCAAAGTGGGCGACCGCCCTTGTAGTCGTCAACTCCGCCGGGGCCCTGCCCCTCTACTACTTCGCCCGGGGACGGCGCCCGACCGCACCCTTAGGCGGCCATTGAGCCGGCGGGAGGTGACGGTCGCGAGGTCGCCTATGGTCCGATGTTCGGGGCACCCCAGTGGTGGCAGTCCGCTTCAAACCCCCTGGCGCGGGCGCCCGATCATACGCATGCGGCAACCTCCATCGCGATGAGGCTCGTCAACCGGGTCTGGGTCCCGTCCGCCGCCGACCTGCTCAGGTGGCTCTCAGGGTCAGGATGTCGCGCAGCCTGACCCGCCCCCCTGTTCTGAGAACGGCGGTCCGGTACACACGGGCGGCCACTTGGGCCACGAGCACGGTGGACACGAGGCTCAGGCCTACGGAGAGCAGGAATTGCCACAAGGTCGCCGCACCGAATCCCACCAGGGTCGGCATGGCAAACGGTGCAGTCGGCGGTAGATAGGCAAACACCTTGACCAGGAGCGACGCACTCCCGGAACTGGCGCCGGTCAGGGAGACGATGTAGCCGGCGATCAGGGGCGCACTCAGGGGGAGGGCCAAACTCTGCACCTGGTCCTGCCGCTCGGCCATGGAACCGGCGGCGGCGTAGACCCAGCTGTAGAAGGCATAGCCCAGGATCAGCCACACCAGCGTGGCGGCGACCACCACCGGCGCGGTCCCTTGCACGAGGGTTGAGCCGACCACCTTGGCGAGTACCAAGGCGAAGGCAACCAGGGCAATGGCCTGCACCATCGCCACCGCCCCTATACCGCCGACCTTGCCAGCCAGCAGGTGGACAGGACGCACCGTCGCCAGAAGGACCTCGACCACGCGGCTGGCCTTCTCCTCCATGACCCCCATCAGCGTCCAGGTCAGGTACTGGGTAAGAACGACAAAGATGAGGATCACCCCCAGCAGGGCTGTCGCCTCCGAGGACGTGCGGACCTTCTTGCCCGGATGCAGACTGTTGACCGGGAGGGCCCTGGCCCCGGCGACCGTTGCAACCTGTCCGGGAGTCAGCCCGGCCCGGACGAAGCCTTGCTGGGCACCCAGATAGGCGGCCACGGTTCGGACGTAAAGCGCCGCCGGGGAGCTGTCGGTGGCCGAGATCGGCCGCGGGACCAGAAGGCTCTCACCGCCGTCGACCACCAAGCTGAGATGGCCGCTGCTCAAGGCGGCCCGAGCCGCCCCGATGTCCGGCTCGGAAGCGAGGTTCACCCTAAGGCCCACGGACCTGGCCAGGGTGGTCAACTCGGAGTCGAGCGTCGGTCCGCCACCGACTACACCGACCCGCTGGGTCGATGCAGTACCGCTGTGGATGGTCGGGATCACCACCGCCGCACCCACCACGGCCAACAGAATCAGAGTGACAACCCGGAACAGGCGGCCTCGCAGCCGCTCCCGAATCTCGCGGCCCGCCACCAGTCCGGCGTCCCCGAGGAACCGTCCGCCGTCCAGTCGGCCGACCAGGCCGGCCAGGGGAGAGGGCCTCCCAGTTCCACGGCGGCGGAGAACCAACCGGACGATCACCACCGCGGCCGCGGCGCCGATGATGATCAGCGCCTTCACCTTCCCACCGCCTCCCTGAACACCTCGGACAACCGGCGGCGCTCGAACCTGAACCCGCTGACCCTTCCCGCGGCTCGAGCGGCATCGAGGACGACGTCGCTGTCCACGCTGTCGGCGAGGACGAGGCGAACCTCTCCCCCATCGATCTCCGAGAGAGCCACGCCGGGTATACCTGCCGCCCACGAGCCCCGGCGGTCGCCCTCGACCCGGACGGCAAGGCGCCGGGCGCCACTGGTCGCCAACTCATCGACCGTCCCACGCGCCACCAGCCGGCCGCGGTCGATGATCGCCACGGAGTCGCACAGGTCCTCGACCTGGTCGAGCTGGTGGCTCGAGAACAGCACACCGCGACCGGCGCGGGCCTGATCGACCAGGACCTGGCCCATGGCGTCGACGCCGGTAGGGTCTAGTCCCGAGAGTGGTTCGTCCAGAACCAGAAGCTCCGGATCATGCACCAACGCGGCGGCCAGCTGGACCCGCTGCTGGTTCCCATGGGACAGGGTCTCCACCTTGCTGCCGGCCCGATCGGCGACTTCCAGGCGTTCCAGCCACAGCTTGGTGGCCGCGGCGGCGGCCACCGAATCGAGTCCGTGGAGCCGGCCCAGATACTGAACCTCTTCTGCGACCAGCATGTTCGGATACAACCCTCTCTCCTCGGGCATGTAGCCGAAGCGCCGGCGCTGGGCCGAGCCCACCGGCTGACCGTTCCAGCGCACCGTTCCCGCATCCAGGTCGGTCAATCCGAATATGGCACGCATGGTGGTGGTCTTGCCGGCTCCATTGGGTCCGAGGAAGCCCACGACCTGCCCGGAGGGCACCGAGAAGCTCAGGTCATCGAGGGCCGTAACCGTGCCGTACCGGCGCCTCAAGCCTTCGAACTCCAGTAGCCCCGCCACCGGCTCAGACTACGGCCGTCGGGTCGCACAGTGTCGGACGGACCGTGTCAATGCCGTGACCGACCCTCCGCCGCCGGAAAGGATCCTTCCGGGCGGCCAAGAGGTGGGGATGGCCTCTAGGCTGTCTGTCGTGGCCCAGAGAGCCGGCTGACGTGCCGCTGTTTCCGCTGCTGCCTCTCCTGCCCTTTCTCTTGATCCTCGGAACGGACGTCTGGGTGTATCTGGATGACATAGCTCTTTGTGAGCGGGGGGCGCCGGTGGTCTTCAGGTATGGAGCCTTCAGGCTCGATGCCCCGATCGACTGGGTGGTTGCCTGCACCTTCTTTTGGGTGATCTTCTTCCCGCTGTACCTCATCGGGCGGCGGGGCTAGGCAAGCCACTAACGGCGTGTCGATCCCCGGCGAGTCCTACCCGTCGGGCACACGCCGGAACTCGCGCCCGCATAGGGTAACGACTCGGCCCTTGCTTTCGTGGTCTCCATCCCGGCATCAAGCACACCTCGTCAGCCCGGGGCGGGTGGGATTATGGGGGCAGGCGTCCGGAGTCGCCCGCGGCGCTCAAGAACCAGCCATCCCGCGCACTTCCGCCCGTCGCCCGGTTACTGGCCGACGGACCGGGGCCGGAGCTTGAAGATCAGGATGCCGAGGTACTTGTTCATCCACTCCTGCTTACGCGGGTAACGGGTGGCCTGGACTTCGAAGAGCGGACGGCCTGTTTTGCAGATCCGTCTCTCGAGGGCTGCCCGGCACCACCCTGTGGTCCCGGGCGAGTGCCCGCCGGCCGCCAGCGCTCGCGATTGCCAGCGTCCGCCGATCCCGGGCAGGTGCACCATGCCAGGCGGTAGGGGATGGCCTCTAAGCCGTCGGATACTTCGCCGGTCTTAGCCCCGGGGTGCGAAGAACTCAAGTGCGATGTTGTCCGGATCTCGAAACGACAATGCCGAGTAGTGAGGCGTGTCTACGATGCCACCGTTGGGGATGCCGAGTTCGTTAAGACGGATTTCCCATGCCTTCAATTCATCGCGGTTGGCACAGCCGAAAGCCAGATGATCGAGCCCCGGCCGCCGCTCGTTGAACGGCTCAGTGCTGTCCAAGTCAGGGAACTGCGTTACGCCAACGATTGTGCCGCCGCTAAGCCAAGCGACGCGCTGGAACGGACCTGTGTCCTCGTCAAGGATTGGGTCCGAGCCGAACAGATCCTTGTACCAAGGCACACTCCGTTCAAGGCTCGTAACCGTTAGCGCCACGTGAGTAATCGCAGGGAACTCAGGCATCTCTTCTCTCCCTTCGCACCTCGTGGACGCAGCGGATGCTACCTCTTTGGCTGGCAAACGCTCGGGGAGCAAAAGCTATCTGGCAGCACCAGTCGCCGCGCTACCTGAGGCCCCAGTCCCGGCGGTTTGGGATGCCTCACCGCTTGTTTGGCGGCCGGTGATCGGGTATCCCGCCACGGCATCAATGGCTGCGAAATTGGCCACGTACTGCCGGCGACCGGGGTCGGGCAGGACCTCTCAGCCGAAGGGGCCGTCCTTGAGCTCAGTGGAAGGCGGCGCGTGTGGCCGGCCGCGGGACAGGCGTCCACGGCCCATCACCACGATCCTCACGAGTACATGGCCGACGACGACGGCCAGGACGATGTCCGATGACGAGCCGTGCCGGCTGATCAGCGCCACCCGGGCAACTATGAGGGCGACGATGAGGACAATGGCGCCGATGCGGACGGCCCGCCTGTTGCCCGAACCCAGGGAGCGGAAGAGATAGAACGCCGGCAGTCACTCTAGGTCTCCTGTAGGCCGAACGACCAGCGTCCGGTTTGACGGAATCCCTCACGTCCAGCCCAGCCCGCCGAGCGCCAAGCCAGCACCCTCAAGGGCTGTACGGCAGTAAGCACGCCGTAGGTGGACAAGTCATAGCCGCCTCGCTCTCCTGGCCCTAGAGCCATAGTCGCTGGGTTCCCGTCATCGGCTCTCGCCTCTGCGGTGGGCCACTTGGAACACGTTGCCGAACGGGTCCCTGAACATGCCGCGGCGGTCTCCGTAGTGGGTGTCCGACGGTGGCTCGATCTCCTCTGCCCCGGCGGCCAGGGCCGCCCGATGGGTGACGTCGGCGTCGTCCACGTAGACGTACAGGAACGTGGGAAAGGACTCGCGCTCGCCGACCGGGCTCACCATGATCAGCGAGTCACCGATGCGCAACTCGGCTGGGCGGCCATCGGTCACCTCGCCGGCAGCGCCGAACACCTCCCCGAGGAAGGCGGCCTCGGCTCGGACGTCGGGGACCACCATCCGCGGTGTGAGTGTGTGGTACCCGTCGGGGGCCGGCCGGGCGACGCTCATCCGCGGCTCAAGATCCTGGTCTGTTCGGGCGTGGCCTCGGGTTCGGCCGTCACTGGCAGCGGAACCGAAGCGGCTCCCGATCCGACCAGCGGTCGGGGCCAGCGCGGATCCCGGGAGCCGGAGCTGCCTCCCCGTCCGGGGTGGATCGAAAGCCCGTTGATGGGGTCGGGCACCGCCTCGAGCGAGGCCTTGATCGCGTCGACGGCGCGGAACCTCGTCCAGGCCGCCTCATCGGACAGCTCGACCTCCAGCACCGAGCCCCAGGGCTGGTGCCTCCAGTTCCAGCTGGTCGCCCCTTCGGCCAGGGCGATGCTCGTTAGCACGTCCCCGTAGGCCTCCGACCACGTCCGCGCCGAGCCCGAGGCGCTGTTGGAGACCTCGATCGAGTGCCACTCCGTCACTGTGCCAATGCTACGACCGGGCCCGCTGTCCCGCCCGGGGGCCCTCTGGGGTGACACGGACACGACTCCCATCCAGGTGGATGACCTCCAAATCGGCCCCGGAGCCGAGAAGAAAATGGTTCCGAGTGGGGACTTCGGCGGGACACATCGGGCGGGCCGTTAGTTCCCCAGTCAAGATCATCCGGGTAGGCGCGTCGCGTCCGGCGTTCCCACTTCGAAGAATGCACCTTTGACAGGTAATCCTGTCGCGAATAGGATCCCTGTCTATGAGCCCTGTGGCGTTGATCAGCGATCCCGCCACCGTGCAGGTGCTGAGCCATCCGATCCGGATTCGGATCCTGGAGGCGCTGCGAGAAGCACGATCGGCGGCGTCGGTGGCCCGAGAGATAGGCCAGACCCGCCAGAACACCAACTACCACCTCAAGGAACTCGAGCGGGTCGAGCTGGTTCGCAAAGCGGGCCAGCGAAGAGTCGGCAACTTCCTAGAGACTCTCTACCTTGCCCGGGCGCGGACCCTATTGGTCTCGCCCCGGCTGACCTGGGGAGGCCCGGCGCGACCCGAGGCCATGGCCGCCCAAGTCTCCTTGGAGCGCCTCGTGGGCTTGAGCGAGCGGCTCGGCAACGAAGCGGTGGCCCTTCTGGATCGGGCCGCCTTTGAAGGCGAGACAATCCCGACGGCGTCGATGGAGGCGGAGGTGTGCTTCAAGGACGAGCAGGCTCGCTCCGCGTTCCTCAGCGAATACGTGACCGCAGTCGCCGCCTTGACCAAGAAATACGGCGCCCGCGCAGGTGAGCCCTACAGGGTCGCCTTCGCGGCCTATCCCGACCCCGGGATGTGAGCAGACCGGATCATGGGAGCACCTGACAGGGACCGCACGCCTGTGTGGAGCTTTGAGCGCACCTTTACCTTGGCGGTCGACCGAGACGAGGCCTTCCGCCTCTTCACCGACCCGCACGAAACCTCCGCCTGGCTCAATCCGGTTACGCCCACCGATGATGGCGAACTCGAGATGCAGATCGAGGGGAATCCGCCCAGCTCGTTGAGCGTCGACGCGTACGAACCTCCGAACCTGCTGAGTACCACGATGACCGATGGCGTCGTCCCGGGGGCCATGGAGATCACGGTTGTCTTCGAAGACGGCGACTCCGGCACCAGGATCACGATCACCCGCGCTGGGTTCGGGACCGATGCCAGCGCGTGGGAGGTTTTCGGCCAGTCGAACACACTCGGCTGGGACGAGGCCGTCACCGATCTCATCGCCTACGTCCACACCGGTGTACGTGCCCCTCGTCATGCCCCGGACCTGCGGGCCAGCATCGCCGCCTGGCCCATCCGTCGGGATTGGGGGATCGAGCTCGCCGAGGTCAAGCCGGGTGGATTCTGCGAAAAGGCGGGCCTTCGGGTAGGCGACCTGCTGCTCAAGTTCGACCGGGCCGGGATCTACCAGATCTCGGACATCTGGACCTTCACTAGAGCCAGAGCCGCCGGTGAGGAAGTAGAGGTCACCTATGTCCGGGACCGAGAACAGCGGACGGGTAGGGCCCGCCTATCCCGGTTCGAGGAGTTCGGTGACTGACGCTACCTCCGGGCAAGAAGCAGGGCCGTTCGCTTGTTGGCGCCGTTCCAAGTCGTCGGGCTCGTCGAACCACTCGTCATCCTCCCGCACCGCCTCATTGATGGCGACGGCCAGCACGGCATTGGAGTCCAGGAGATCGACCGCCAGCAGCACCCAGGGCCAGGAGTCTGAGGGGCGGTGGACGGTCGTCTCCGCTATACGATCCCGAGATGGAGCTGGCCAAGGACTGTCTCGACGTCGGCCTCTACACGAACGATTACGAGGCGATGAGCCGCTTCTATACCAACCGCATCGGACTCGCCTACGAGGAACTGCTCAAGGTGGGCCGAGGTATCCACCAACACCGGCTGTCCCTACGGGGGGCCGTGCTCAAGCTGAACAGCTCCCGGGAGCCACTCCCGCCCTCGCCCACCAACTTTCTCGGGTTCGATATCGGCGGGTTCGAACCGGGCGAAGAGCTGGTCGACACGACCGTCCGGCTGGTGCCGGCCGGACAGGTCACCATTCACTGGGCCAGCTCTGCCCCGGACCGGCTGTGGGAGCTGTTGATGACCGGCTTCGGCGCCAGCGAGTCTCCTGACGGGCAGCTCCAGATCGGTCGGACGGCCATTGCTGTGGAGCCGGGCGGTGGCCCGTGTGGGCCAATGCGGTCCAGGGGCTTCCGCTACATAACCGTGCAGGTCAGTGACGTGAGGTCCGACCATGCCTTCCTGGTGAAGCACGGCTGGCGAGAGGCCACCGCTCCGGTCCGCCTCGGCGATACCGCCTTCATCTCCGTCGTGTCCGATCCGGACGGCGCCATGGTCGAGGTATCGCAGCGCGCCTCGCTGACCGGTCCCCTACCTGATCCATGAGCGTCGGCTCTCGAACTTTCCCCTGACAGGAGACGTGCCGCAGGCATTGGTAGAGAGGCGTCAGCCTCAGTTGCTTGCGGCGCCCTGGGTCAGGCGAACCAGGGTCTCGGACACCAAGTCGAACGGCTGGCGGGTTTTCTGGGCACGGCACATGGCGACAGCACCTTCTGTCGCGGCAACTGCCATCACGGCCACCTGTCCGGCAGTGATCGAGTCCATGCCTCCGGCCACCAGCAAGCTAGAGAGATGCTCGGTCCAGCCTCCGAAGACCGCACCGGCGTGGTCCAGCAGCTGGTCGTCAACTCCAGCCACTGTCACGGCCAGGACCGAACAGCCCGCGCTCAGCCGGGAGCGGTCTAGTAGCTCCCGCCACAATCGGACGAACTCCTCGATGACCTGGACCGAGGACCGTCCGCGCGTAGATTCCATAGCTGTTGTGACCCGTGCGTTGGCCAGGTCTAGGGCAGCGTTGAGGAGCTCCGCCTTACCGCCGGGGAAGTGGTGGTACACCGAGCCACGAGGCGCACCGGTGGCCGCCAGGACCTCTGAAAACGACGTGCCCTCCACCCCGTACTGAGCCAGAAGCCAGACCGCTCCCTCGATCATCTTCGTGCGGACACCTTCCGGCATTCGGTTCCTCCTGAGCTGCCTGGCCCACTATTTCTGACCCCAACTATGTACAGCATCATAGTACCGTGTTAAGGTATGTAGGTAGTCATACATAGTCAAAGGAGACCGCTATGCCGATGATCGACGTGTACGTCACGTCTGGGATGTTCGAGGACGGTTCCAAACTGGCCGCCGACCTCGCCCGCACCCTGATGAGGATCGAGGGGGTTCCGGACATCCCGATGTTCCGGCAGAACACGGCCGCCTTCATCCACGACCTGCCGGACGGCGCGATCTCGAATGTCGAAGGCCAGAGCAACTACGTCCGGGTACAGGTACTGACCAACGCCGGGGCGCTGGACAGGGACAAGCAGTTGGCGGTGGTCGAGCAGTTCACCGAACTGGTCAGCCGGGCCGCGGGCGAGGCCTCCCTCCCGGAGCGAACATGGGTCCTTCTCACTGAGGCGGTCGACGGGGGCTGGGGCCTGGCCGGGCACGCCCATACCAATGCCGAGCTGGTACAAGCCGCCCGGGCCCAGATAGCCCAACTGGCCTCCGACAACGCCGGCCAGGACTGAGGTCGGCTCGTGGCCGTCCTGCAGGGACTGAGTCAGTTCGCTATCACGGAGCCCGTCCGCGGCTATTGGCGGGTGGTCTTTGCCAACCCACCGATCAATCTGCTCAATTCCACGACCGTGGTCGAGCTCGGCGAGATTGTCACCCGGATCGGGGAAGCCGACGGGCTCCGGGTCGTCGTCTTCACCAGCACCAACCCCGACTTCTTCATGGCCCGCTACGACCTGTCAGACACCAACCCGGTGGCCTTCGCCCCGACCGATGAAGGCGTGACCCTCTTCATCGACTCGATGCGGCGAATGAGCGCGGCCGGTCCGATCACCATCGCCTGCATCCGCGGCCGCGCACGCGGGGGCGGCAGCGAGTTCGCCCTCTCCTGTGACCTGCGCTTCGCCAGCGCGGAGAACACCGTGCTCGGCCAGCCCGAGGTGGGCGTCGGCATCGTGCCCGCCGGCGGCGCCGTCGAGCGCCTCCCTGGCCTGATAGGTGTGGCCCGGGCTCTGGAGATCATCGCCAGTGCCGACGACTATGACGCGCTGACGGCCGAGCGCTACGGCTGGATCAACCGGGCTCTCCCCGACGCCGAGCTGGATAACTACGTCGACCGACTGGCCCGACGGCTGGCCTCCTTCGACCCCCAGGTGCTGACGACGGCCAAGCGCCTGGTCCGAGGCCGAACGCCGTCGCCGTCCATCGAGGACCACCGGGAGACGCTGGGCGCGCTGAGTGACCTCATCACGTCCCCGGACACCGCCGCCCGACGGACGGTCATCGCCCAGCGGGCGGCGGCCGCGGGGCCGGACTTCGAGCTCCGGTTGGGCCATCACCTCGGCCCGAGCGGGGACTGACCACACCACCCCGAGCAGGAGAGAATCATGAAGGCGGCCGTCTACTACAAGACCGGGCCAACCAGAGCCTCACCGGCGCGTATCTCGGCGCCGAGATCGCCAGGCCGAGGGCCCGGGCCATGGTGGCCGCCCACATCGAGCAAGGGCACAGTCTCTTCCGTTCCACCACTCCCAGATAGAGGGTTGCATAATGAAACTCAGGACGTTATAGTGCGTTGCGTGACGCAATCCACGTTGTCTCCTTCCCTACTGGCGGCCGACTCCAATGGGAGCGTGGCCCAGGGTCGATTCCTGGCCGCCGCCGGACTCGAGCTGGAGGAGCTTTCCGGCGATCGGGTGTTAGGCCACATCGAGTTGGGCCCCCAACACCACACGCCATGGGGGATCGTGCATGGCGGTGTGTACACCACGGCGGTCGAATCCGCCGCCAGCCTGGGTGCGAGCGCGGCGGTGCGGGACCAGGGCATGGTGGCCGTGGGCCTGACCAACACCACCCATTTCGTGAGATCCCTGCGCTCCGGCCGGGCGACGGTGATCGCCACGCCGCTCAATCAGGGCCGGACCCAACAGCTCTGGCAGGTTGCCATCACCGACGAACAAGGACGCCTGGTGGCCCATGGCGAGCTTCGCCTTCAGAACATCGAAGCACGACAAGGCTGAGGATGGATCCGGCCATCCGAGAAGTAGACGGCCTGAAGATCCGCTTCGTTGAGGCGGGCGAGGGGGCTGAGGAAACGGTCGTCCTGACCAGCCCGTGGCCCGAGAGCCTGCTGGCCTTCAGTAAGGTCTGGGACAGGCTGGCCGGGCAGTTCCACCTAGTGGGGATCGACCTACCAGGGTTCGGTCAGTCGGAGCGGCGTCTCGAGCTGTTATCGCCTCCGGCCATGGGGAGGTTCCTCCTGCAATTCGTCGGGGAGTGGGGTCTCGGTGCGGTCCACCTGGTCGCCCCAGACGTCGGGACGTCGGCGGCACTTTGGGCGGCAGCAGAAGAGCCGGGGCTAGTGCGCAGCCTGGTCATCGGCGGGGGGGCCATGGCGGTTCCACTTGATGTTGGCGGAAACCTGAGGAACATCATCGAGGCTCCGAACATGGACTCGTACGCCGCCGTCGACTCGGCCGAGCTCCTCGGACCCACCTACGACGCCATGGCCGGAGGCCCGCCGCCCCCGGACGTTCGAAAGGACTACCTGGAGTCCTACGCCGGGGACCGCTTCGTCGAGTCCGCCCGCTACGTACGTAGCTATCCGAGTGAGCTTCCCAAGCTGGCCGAGAGGTTGTCCACCATCACGACGCCCGTCCAGATCGTGTCCGGTCGAGACGACCCCATAGTTCCAACTCCAAATCAGGAATTTCTTCATGACCGGCTACCCAACAGCCGGATGGACCTGCTCCCTGCCGGGCACTTTGCCTGGGAGGAAGCGCCGGACCTGTACGGGGACATACTCATGGCCTGGCTAAGCGGTGGACACCGGGACCCGGGTGGTGACAGATGAGCCATCACCTCGTTGACCGAAGCCTGCCCTCACGGCTGGCCTTCTGGCTGGTGGCCCTGGCCATGGGCATCCTCACGGCGGCGTCGGGCGCCCCGAGCCCGTTGTACCCGGTCTACCAGGCCCAGTTCCGGTTCTCCGAGATCACCCTGACACTGATATTCGCCGTATACGTCTTCGCCCTGCTGATGAGCCTGCTGACCGTTGGGCGCCTGTCGGACTACATCGGACGGAGGGTGGTCCTGGCGGGAGCCCTTCTGGTGGAGGCGGCCGGCATGGCCCTCTTCGTGGTGGCGCAGGGGGTGGCCTGGCTCATCTGGGCCCGGGTCGTGCAGGGTCTGGCCACCGGAGCGGCCATCGGCGTTCTGGCGGCGTACCTCTTGGACCTGCAACCCGGCGACGGATCGCGGCTGGGATCCTTGGTCAACAGCGTCGCACCCGGTTTCGGAATCGGTCTGGGAGCCATAGCCACCGGGCTGTTGGTGGAATACGCCCCCGATCCGACCCGGCTGGTCTTCGTCATTCTCCTGGGGCTGTTCGTCCTGCTCAGCCTGGCCACCAAGGCGCTGCCCGAGACCATTCAGCGGGTACCGGGAGCGGCGGCGGCCCTGCGTCCCGAGATCGCCGTGCCCAAGCGGGCGAGGCGGGCTTTCGCGGGAGCCGCTCCGGTGATGATCTCCACGTGGGCATTGGGAGGCCTCGTCCTTTCCGTCGGCGCTTCGCTCCTAGGCACGGTCTTCGGGCAGACCAATGTCGCTGTGATCGGACTGCTCATCGGGATCTTCCCGGTCTCGGGCGGCGCCGCGGCCACGCTGGCGCGTGACATGTCACCCTCGGCAATGGCCCGGCTGGGCAGCGCGCTGTTGGCCGCGGGAACCGGCCTGTTCCTGGTGTCGCTGGGTTCGTCCTCGTTGACCGTGTTCGTACTCGCCTCGCTCGTCGCCGGCGCCGGCTTCGGTTCAGGCTTTCTCGGATCGCTGAGAGCGGTGAGCCAGCTAGCGCAGCCTCACGAGCGAGCCGGCCTGCTTTCGGCGGTGTTTGTGGTCAGCTATCTGGCCTTCAGCCTCCCCGCCGTGGCCGCAGGCATCCTTGCCACCCATATCGGGCTGCGCCAAACGTCCTACGCCTACGGCGTCTTCGTCGCCGTGGTCGCCATCGCCACCCTGGTGCAGGAAGGGCTTACGGCGAGAGGTCGACCCGAGGGTGCGGTGACGCCTCCGGCGACCGTTCTGATCCCGGCTATATGCACTGTCACGAAAGGAGGAGGTAATGCCAGCTAAAGGCAGCGCCGAGTGGAGAGGCGACGTGCGAGCTGGCACGGGCACCTTCGCCGCTGGCGACACCATCGGCGGCGGCTACACCTACAAGTCCAGGTTCGAGGACGGCCCGGGGTCCAATCCCGAACAGCTGATCGCGGCGGCTCACGCCGCTTGTTTCTCCATGGCGCTGGCCAACATCCTGGCCCAATCCGGCTCTCCACCGGACTCGGTGCACACCGACGCCGAGGTGACCCTGAGGCTCGTCGGTGGCGCCCCGACCATCACCAAGATCGCGCTGGTCACCGTGGGAGCGGTACCGGGGATCGACGAGGCCGCCTTCGTCGGGCACGCCCAGGCGGCCAAGGCTGGCTGTCCGGTGAGCCGTGCCTTGGCTGGTGTGCCCGAGATCACCGTTGACGCCTCCTTGGCCCGATGACCGCACCGAGAGTTGGCAATGGCATGACCGACACCTACGCAGAACTGGCGGCCAAGTCGATAACGGCGCCCAATGGGATCGACTTCGCCTACCGAGACCTCGGAACGGGCCCTGTGGCCCTCGTGCTGCTCCAGCACTCCAGGGGCAACCTTGACAACTGGGACCCGGCACTCATCAACTCCCTGGCTGCTCACAGGCGAGTAATCGCATTCGACAATGCAGGCGTAGCGTCGACCACTGGCGTTACACCACCGACGACAGAGGAGATGGCTCGAGACGCGTTGGCGTTCATCGACGCTATGGAACTCGACCGCTTCGACCTGCTTGGCTTCTCGATCGGCAGCTTCGTGGCCCAGGAGATCGCCCTGACCCGCCCGAGCCGACAGGCCGGGTCGGATGTCGCAGCCCGCATCTTCGGCCGCGCCGTCAATAGAGATGTTCCGACCAACTGGGCGACCAGGGTCGTCGGGCATACCGGTCAGGCATGGATAGTCGCGCAACCCAGGCGAGCTGGTTGACCAACAGTGAAATATCGGGAGGGCGCCGCCGGTTGGGTTGTGTCACCTAGGCGCCCGATGGGTTTGGCACCGAAGCAATTACGGGCCGGCGCTGGGGCCGAGGTCATCTGAGAGGACTGGTATGGACAACCTGGAGATCACAGAACAGATCGGTCGGTTCAGCCAGTACGGGGCGGGGGCCGCACTCGAGCAGGCCCGGGTCGAGGAACTCACGGTTGTGCCGCTCTGTCCCTACTCTCGTCAGTGGATGCAGAGGCATCCCGACACCCTGGCCGGCGTCACCGTCGACTGGGGTGCCACCTCCACCCACGACGCCGACCAGGACCTCAACCGTTAGGGCCATGCCCACCCCCCCGCTCTCCGATCCGCTCGGTGCCTTGAACCAGGTGCTGAGCGAGCTGATCGACCTGGTGGCCGACGTGAAGCAAGCCCACCGGAAGGTCCCCAGCACCGACGTCCTTCATTCTGAGCTGGACCAGCTCTTCGACGATCTGCGCGCCTGGCTCGGACTCCTGATGGACCAGGACGCCGGGCACGGCGTATCCCCCCTGGCCGAGGTGACCACGGCTGCCGGGCGCTCCCCTGTGAACCTGTGGTCGGGCAACCCGGACGACGAGGAGGTCCGGGCTGTCCTCGCCGAGCACCTCGGGCGACTGGAGCAGCACGCCGCCGAGGCGCGCGACGCACTGGCCGGTGACCCCTCCGGTCCCGTGCTCGCCGACATCGCGGCGGGGATCGAGCTCCATGTTCAGCGCCTGCGCCCCTGAACCGGTCGGCGCCTCCTGGTACCCCGGCAGGGGATTCCGCCCGCCGGTTGGAAATGCCACAACGTGGGCGTAGCCTCCGCGGCCATGGCTGCCGACGACGAAGCCTTCCCCGAGCTGGATGAGGCCGAGATCGCCACCCTCGAGGCCCTCGGAGAGCGCCGGTCCGTCGAGCCGGGTCAGTACCTCTATCGGGAGGGCGACGCCTCCTACGAGTTCTTCGTGGTCCTCTCCGGCTCGGTGGAGATCATCTTGGAATCTGGAGGCCAGGCGCGCCTGATCGCCCGGCATGGCGCAGGCCGCTTCCTCGGGGAACTGAACCTGCTAACGGGCCTGCGGGTGTTCGTCTCCGCCCGGGTGGTCGACGCCGGCGAGGTGATCGCCCTGCCCGCAGCCACCCTGCGGCGGGTGATCGCAACCGACCCCCGCCTGGGGGACAAGATCCTGGCCGCCTTCATGGCCCGCAGGGCGGCCCTACTGACCGGCGCCACCGAGGCGATCCGGGTCATCGGTTCCCGATACGCGCCGGAGACCGGCCGGGTCCGGGAGTTCCTGAGCCGCACCCGGGTTCCCCACGAGTGGCTGGACCCGGACCGGGACCCCGACGTCGAAGGGGTCCTCGCCGGGTTTGGCATCGAGCCGGGGGAGCTTCCCGTCGTCATCCTCTCCGGAAAGGTCCTCCGCCGCCCCACGCCCGGCGAGCTGTCGGACTACCTCGGGCTGACCCTCGAGAGCTTGCCCGAGCGCTGCTTCGACCTGGTGATCATCGGGGGGGGACCGGCCGGCCTGGCCGCCGCCGTCTACGGTGCCTCCGAGGGCTTGCGAACACTGGGCGTGGAAAGCGTGGCTCCCGGCGGCCAGGCCGGCACCAGTTCGCGCATCGAGAACTACCTCGGGTTCCCGACCGGCATCTCAGGCGGGGACCTCACCCAGCGAGCCTTCATCCAGGCCGAGCGCTTCGGCGCCCACCTCTCGGTCCCCTGCGCCGCCACCTCGCTGTCCGAAGCGGCCGGCCATCTCGTCGTGGGACTCTCCGACGGCGCCCAGGTGGCGGGGCGGGCCGTGATCGTGGCCACCGGAGCGCGCTACCGGCGCCTCGAAGCCGACCGCCTCGCCGACTTCGAGTGCTCCGGGGTGTACTACGCCGCTACCGAGTTGGAGGCCCGCACCTGCGCCGGATCCCCGGTGGTGGTGGTCGGCGGCGGGAACTCCGCCGGCCAGGCCGCTGTCTACTTGGCCGACGCCGGCAGCCCGGTCACCGTGGTCATCCGCGGTCCCGACCTCAGCGCCAGCATGTCGCGCTACCTCATCGACCGCATCGATGCCCACCCGCGCATCGATCTGCGAGCCAACACGAGAATCGTGGCCCTCGACGGTGGCGAGACCCTGGAGTCAGTGCGGGTGACTGGTGAGAAGGGCGAGGTAGTGCTGGGCTGCGCGGCGCTGTTCTCCTTCATCGGCGCCGATCCCGCCTCGGAGTGGCTCTCGGGCTGTGCCGCCCTGGACGAGGACGGCTTCGTGCTGACAGACCGCTCGCTCAGCGCCGACCATCTCGGGCCCGGGTGGGAGACCCTGGGCCGCGCTCCCCTGCCGTATGAGACGAGCCGTCCCGGGTTGTTCGCCGTGGGGGACATCCGATCTGGCTCGACCAAGCGGGTGGCCACCGCGGTCGGCGAAGGCTCCGCCGCCGTACGAGCCGTGCACGAGTTCCTCGCCTTCGCCCACTGACCGCCGTCCCGAGAAAGACGATGATCAGCTGACAAGACGCTGACAGCCGGAGGAACCTGCTTCGATTGCAAGCCCCTGACCTGGGCTTTCTTTGGTGGCGGGGGCCTGATACTCGGCCTAGCTACGACCTACCTGGTCCAGCCGGAGGCGGTCCTGTACCTATGATTTCCCTGGTCACCGGCCTGTAACGCCACAGACTCCGGTCACCGCTCCTGTCAGGCTAATCGGCTGTTATTCACGTATTTCGTGAACTTCTGCTACTCTGTCTATCAGGAGGCAGCGATGGCCCGACCACTTAATCTGATCGACTCCCTCGTCGCCGAGGGCAAGACAGAGTTCACCTTCGACGAAGCCAGGGCAGCGCTTGATCGCTCGCCGACCGCCACTGCGAACACCCTGCGACGGCTGCGGCACAATGGCTTGGTCGACCGGTTGGGTCGAGGCCGCTACGCCATCCGCCCCCTCGGCTCGCTCCACACCTCGGCCGTCACCGACGACCTCGCCCTCGCCGTCGGGGCCACCTTCGGCAACCGGCAGCATCGCATCGCCTACATGAGCTCCCTGGCCGATCTTGGGCTGCTCAGTCATCCCGTCCGCACGATCACCGTGGCCTGCACCACGCAGGT
>Ga0307372_10001034_pt1 | contig 48745 bp, 44 predicted proteins | sample OX1MG_FD_202533 | JGI IMG/M metagenome (GOLD analysis project Ga0307372, IMG submission 202533) | Soil microbial communities from Risofladan, Vaasa, Finland - OX-1 | ecosystem: Environmental > Terrestrial > Soil > Coastal area > Acid sulfate soil | place: Finland: Risofladan, Vaasa | collected...
CTGAACCCTTTGAGCCTGATGAACAGTTTCTCGACTTTGTCGCTCTGCTCGATCCGCTCGCTTTCCTCCTCACCTCAGAGGCCCTTAAGTGAGATGTATTGACCACAAGGGTCGCCACTACTATGATGACGATGGTGCGATCCTTGTGGCCGCCAAGTAACTTTGCAACAGCCCTGGAATTCAAGTGTGCTAGCAGAGAGATACAAACAAGGGTGCGGTAAAGTGGCAGAGCCACTTTACCGCACCCTTGTTTTGTCTCTCTACTATTCTCCCAGCGATTCCAGCAGCATATCGCCCTCTTCGGGGGTGATACGCCCCTCGGCGATCATGCGCAGGATGGCTTCACGCTCCTGCTCAAGGTTTGCTTGATTGCTTGTGCTGCCAGTTTCTTGCACCGAAGAAAGCGGGGATACAGGCGCTTCAGGGACCACAGGTGACACTGGCTGAACTGGCGACGCTGGCGACACTGGTGGAACAGAAGATTGCTCAGGTGAGACGGGCGGTGTTGGTGGATGAGGTACGCGAATATTGCTCAATGCACGCTCGACGGCCTCCAAGGCACCAGAGATGCCTTCGTTTGTAGCTTTACGTGCCTGATCCATGATGCGGTCAAGTCGCTCCGGGTCCATGCGCCATTCGCGATCATTAAAACGTACATTGACACGGCCAGCGCGGCTGGATGCTTCTTCAGCACGGCGTTGGGCGCGACGCGCCTCTTCCTCCGCACGCTGTTGGGCATGGCGCACCTTTTCTTCTGTTCGGCGGGCGATATCGTCGGCGATATTGGCACCTTTGGCCCAACCAGCGCTTTTGACGGCTTCGGAAATCTCGCGGCTCAATTCCTGTCCCAGTTTGCCCATCTCGCGTCCAAAGTTCGCCATCTCGCGCCCAAAGTCGTTCCACGAGCCACCCATGCTGCTGGAACTGCGTGGGCTATCGAAGCTACGCAATTCTAAGTCGCCGCCAACCTGCAAATTCAGATGGGCCGCCCCGTCGCCATACATCAGGTTGATGACATTTCCTGCCGTGGAGACAATACCAGCCCCACTGATATCACCGCCAACCATTGCGCTAATGCTCAGGTTCGCGTTTTCAGGCAGTACTACACTGGCTTCACCGCCCACTTTAATCTGCGTGCGGCTATCGGGGGGAAACGATGCGTGCAAATCCAAGTCGCCACCGACCGTGCTAATCTCGACGCTACCCGTGATATCGCTCAATTCGGCATCACCCGCGACGCGACCAATGCGCAGATTGCTCCCGACTGCCCGACAAGTGAGATCACCACTGATATTGCCAACCTCTGCATTGCTCTGCACAGCACTTAGCTCGCAGTCGCCGTGGACATTGCCAACCTGCACGAATGATGCGCTACTGATTTCCAGGTCGCCGCCAATGGTGCCGATGGTCACGGCTGCATCCGCGCTGCCCTGTACATCGCAATCGCCACCCACGGTGCCACAACGCAAGGTCGTACTGACCGTTTGTGCGTCAAGATCTCCGCCAATCGAACCTATTACGACGGTCATCGCATCTTGTACGTCGCAGTCGCCGCCGATAGACTCTAGCTCGGCCTGACCAATTTCAGCCAATTCGGCATCACCACCCACTTTGCGGTGTACGCGCAAGGTGGGTGTATTGGTCACTGCCAGGTCACCACCAATATTTGTCAGGGTAACGGCCTCACTGACATGCTCCAGCGCTGCGTCTCCAGCAATATCTCTTATTTCGACATCGCCACTGGCATTTTCCAGTTCGACTTGCCGCACACCGCTAATCGCGACATCGCCGTTTACAACTGAGACCTTAATGCTGGCATTCGCTGGTACCATCAGTTCGAGATCGCTGGTGCAATCCATAATCATCAAGGCATCGCCCTCTTGCTGGATACCACCGACGCGCCCGTCAGTCTCGATCTGTACCTCCTGCTGACCCCAGGAATGCACCGTTAAATCGCCTTTTACTCGTGTCATAGTCACTCGTGGCATTTCACCTACGGAAAATGTTTGTTGGCTCATACAATCCTCCATTTGAAACCTGGCTCCCACAAGGGATGCCACAATATGTTTTGGTTATTGTCACCTGGCTCCCACAAGGGATGCCACTCCATTTTTATATTTATTCAGCAAAAATTTCTACGCGCTGACCTTCTTCGAGGTCCTGGATATCCAGTAGACGCCCGGTTGCGCCTCGCTCGATGGCACGCAACACATCGTCCACGCCGCTGGTACTAAGTTGTGGTGCCAGCCGTGAGCCAATACTCAGGCTGATTTTTAGTAAACTTACCGGCAATGTGACATTGAAGTTCAGCTTCTGCCGGTTATTGGGCAGACTGGTCACCCGCACACGCACCGTGCGATTGCGCACTCGCTCCAGGGATAGCCCGTACCTGTCGGACTCATCCTCCAGGGTATCGAGCAGTTGCGCAGCCTCCGTCGCCGAAACCTGACCGGACTCAACAAGGTGCAAAATGCGGTTGCGCTCCTCAATTGACGCTGCCATGGTCTTTCCTTTTTGGGCGCGATAAATCGGGCCCCTACTTTATCGTTTCATCAAGCGCATCGCTTCCTCGACGGAAATCTCCTTCGCGGCGAGGCGGTCAAGAATGGCACGGCGGTCAACGTGTCCATCATTTTCAGGTACGCCGCCTAACGCGGCAACAATTTCATCTAACCGGCTCCGTGCTGTATTGTACGCTACATCTAAATCGGCTGCTACACGCTGCACGTTGCCGCGATGCTTGACCAGCAGTTCGACAAAATCTAGTTGCTCGCGAGACAGGCGGCCAATCCAGCCCAGGTTGAAGCGACCCTCAATCACTACGCCGCTTTCCGGGCATTCCAGCCTGGTAACGATCAATTCTCCCCCACTCACGGGGTCTCTTGTAATCAATGGATACATTTGTTGTCTTCTCTCCCTGTGTAACGGTAGGGGTACGGTCAACCAGCCCCTACTAAACGCATACCTATTGCTATCAGGAGGGTACCGAGAATGCTGATGAGGTGCCGTCCCAGGGTTGGATGGGAAACAGAAGCTCTGTTCAGCAGACGTTTCTGGGCCACCTCGCATTGCATATTTTGACGATGCTCCTCAAGAAGTTTCTCCTGGAGATGCAGGTGATTATACATCTGTTTTACTCCTTTTTACCTTATAGCGGTCGAGTTGGGCAAGCCTGTTCACCGACCTGTTTGCGGTATCTTGTTAATATTTTGTTTTAATTTGGTGTTTATTACTATCTACATGGCAATAATAGCATATGATATTGAAAAATGTCAAGTGTTTTGGCAATTTATTTCAGTTATTGGCAAATATTTTCAAAAATCGCAAACGAGCATGAACAAACACCTCTACACCCATATGGCCGAGAAATCGTTGTTGCAACATCAAGACTGGCGAGATTCCAACAACCGAAGGACAACCAGCAGAGGGAAAATAAACGCCCAGGCACAAAACATCCGCCAACGTGTATGTTGGCGGATGTTTTGTGCCTGGGCGTTTATTTTCCCCGCATACTGATGATTACACTGTCTGTTTGGGTGGTAATGGGCGACCAGGGAGCCACCAATTCCAGCGTCCGAGCAGACGCATCGTCGCGGGTACCAGCAGCGAGCGGATGATCGTCGCATCCACCAGCACAGCAACCGTCATGCCTAAACCGGTCTCTTTAGTGATAATGATAGAGGTGAATGTGAATGCGCCGGTGACGATGACGAAAAGCAAGGCCGCGTTGGTTATCACGCCTCCCGTCTTCTCCAGGCCACGCGCCACGGCGAAACGATTGTTGTGCGTGCGCAGCCATTCTTCGTAGATACGGCTCAGCAAGAACACCTCATAGTCCATCGAGAGGCCAAAGAGGATACAAAACAGCAGAATAGGGACGACGCTATCAATGGTGCCATTGGACGTGAAGTTCAATATGTTGCTGAAATTGCCCCACTGGAAGATGAAGACCAGCACGCCATAGGTGACGCTGACCGACAGCACGTTCATCAGAATGGCCTTGAGCGGCAACAGCACCGAACGGAACATGAGCAACAGGAGAATATACGTCGCAATCATGATGAACACGATAGCACGCGGGAAGTTGCCGTACAGGTAGTTGTTGAAGTCAAGGCTATCCGCCTGTGAACCGCCAACAAAGACCTGCAAGCCCTGTGCGGCAGCCTTGTCGCCGGAGCGCAATGTGCTAATCAGCGCCTTGCCTTCGGGACTATCGAATTTAGTATCCACCTGCACCGTCACCAGTGTGACGTCTCCGTTGGTAGTAGACGAGACAAGCTGTTTGAGACCCGCGTTCTGCTGGTACGCGCCGGAACTATAGAGCGCCGCCAGTTCTTGTTCTGTGAGAGCGGGGCTACCGGGAGTTGCGGGCACATCAACGATGCTGGTGACGCCCGTTACATGCACCTGCGTTGAAAGCCACTGCGTCAGGTGTGATAGATGCGCGAGGTTATTGCTATTGAGCATACTGGAGCCATCGGGTGCCTGCGCAATGATATACACCGGGTTCTGACTCGTGGCGGGGAACTGTGTGTTCAATATATCAAAGCCCTGGCGCGACTCTATATCTGGTGGCAGCGACAGAATGGACGAGGAACCAATTGAAAGAGAGAAGATCGGCCAGCCCAGCGCGATAAGGGCGGCAGTGACCACGACGACAACAACAACGGGGCGTTTCATCACTCCCAGCGCCCAACGCTGCCAGAAGCCACGGGTCTCCTCTCCATCAGCGCCGGTGCGCCTCGAGCCGAGTGTGAAGCGACTCAGGAAAGGGATACGCAGCGCATTGATACGCGGACCCAGCACGGAGAGCAGGGCCGGTAACAACGTCAACCCACCCAGTACTGCGAAGGCGACAACAAGTGCGCCGCCGATACCCATCGAGGTCATGAATTGCACACCGATGAGCAGCAAGCCGAAGAAGCCGATCATCACAATGAAGCCACTAAAGAGAATGGCCTCACCGGAGGTTGCCACTGTCCACGCCACCGCTTCTTGTACCGAGCGACCGTGCATTAGTTCATCCCGGAAGCGGCGCGTCATGAATAGACTATAGTCAATGGAAATGCCCAGACCAATGACCGAGACTATGTTCAAAACAAAGACGTTCATAGTGTAATGGATGGCGATGGCGTACAGGATGGCAAGCGCAACGGGGATGACCAGGATTGCCAGGATTAATGGCATGGCCGCCGCTACGAGCGAACCAAAGACGATCAGCAGCACGACGAGCGCGATGGGCAGCGCGGCAGTCTCGGCATGCTCAACGTCCGACTGCGTAATGGTTGTAAAATCGGCGTTGACCGGCACATCGCCGGTGATATAGGGACGCGCAGGGCTGGCGGCCGCTCCGCTCGGCACGATATTTTTGAAATCTTTGAGGTATTTCGTCATATGATCGCTGCCCTGCGTAAAGTTGACGACAACAAAGGTTGTGCGCCCATCTTTGCCGACACCACCCTTGATGACGCCGCTCACATTGGTAAAATGCTGTGCGCGGGCAATGAAATCGTTGACCTCTTTCTGATAGGCGGCATCCGTGACGGGAGTATTGGACGATTGAAATACGACCATCGCCGACGAGGGCGGCTGGTGCAGCTTATCAGTAATAATGGTGTTCACATGGGCAGATTCGCTGCTACTCAGAGTATAACCGCCCCCGCTCAGGATAGAGGGCAATTGAACGGCAAACGGCACGCTGGCGGCGACACCAATAAGCCACAATACAATAATAAACCAGCGAAAACGGTATACCTGGCGAGCGTAGGCCAGTCCCAGACGGTATAATCCATGCGACTCCAGCTTCGCCTCACCTGCGACTTCAGATGAACCAATCGGCAAATCCTGGGTCGAATCCTGTAACTTCATGAAAACGTATCCTCTAATATGCTGTTGCGTCTCTCAGAGACGCGCTCAGGCACAAAATATCCTACTATGCTATGAGTTTCTGCACTACTTATACTCACGAACTTTCAAAGCTGAGGTATAACAAAACACGCCTTGCATATCATAGCCCAAAGTTGAGATGAAATGCCAGAGGTAGAACTTTTTGTGATGTGACTCTTGTGGGAAAATCGCTATCCTGTCAGGCATAATAATGCTATAAAAGCAGGTTGCTCACATTTACTTGTCCAGTGGGTATATCCACTCAAGTATTACGATTGGAAAGCCTGGAGTGCCACTTCGTATGTCCGTTGTTTGAGTAGAAAAATTAACTCTTCTAAAGCCTCTTGATCAAATGATACCGGCACCAATCCCTGTACATCGTCAGGCCAAAATTCCGGATCATCAAGGAGATGTCTTTCGAATGTTATTAGTCCAAAGACACCATATTGCTTGTTCCCTTTTTGCAACTGCCAGCGAGGCAACTCGACTAGATGCAGTTGATCTCCAGCCTCCTCTTGTTGTACTTGTTTTGATGGCACATAACGATACACATCCCCTAGCCATATCTCAATATCCAGCCCTTTATAATGGAGAGACGCCAATTCATTGGCATTCAATAGCTGGAAGTGAGGCGTGAGCTGCGTCCCTTCAATAACGCTACACCCACTCATATTTTCAAGCCATTGAATTAGTGCCACAAATTCCGCAGGATGAAAACTGAGGTATGTCCCGGCGTCTTGCTCTGGATGATACGTTTCTTCAGCTAGTTCATCATCGTCCACAGACAGTAATTGCACATCGAAAAGCGGCATCCTGTTCCCACGACGACGGAAACCCACAATGGTCCAGTCATTCGCAAAGCCTGGGGGCGATACTGTATCAAAAGTATAGTAGATAAATTCTTGTTCCGAGAGTTTACTTTCTGGTAACCGGAAGAATGTGCGATCATATTCTACTTCTGTTAGAGGTTTCAATGAAACCATGTACAAAGACTCCTCCTCTCAAATGTGTAAAGATATGCCGAAGTTTGCTGCGTTCGTTCATTCCAACATTCCAAAGCGAAAAGAGACTACGATTGAAAAGCTCGCAAGGCCGCTTCATACGTGTGATGTTTGAGTAAAATAATGAATTCTTCCAATGCTTGTTGAGTGAATGTGATCGTCGCTAAACCATCAACATCGAAAGGGAAAAATTCAGGCTCTGTCAGTTGCTGTCTTTCAAACGTTGTAAATTCGATCGTCGTTCCTTGCGTCAATTTTTGCCTTTGTACCCATTGAGGTAGACTCACGAGTGTGATGTGTTCTGCATCATCCATTTCTTTCTCTAGCGTGTAACAATAACAGTTACCCACATACATTTCGATTGCCCAATCCTTAAAATGCAATTTGGCAAGTTCATCAACATCAAGCAAATGAAAGTATTGTAACGGACTTTTTTCATCCAGGACATTGTTACCAGCAACTTTTTCAAAAAACTCGATCAATGCTAGCAAATCGGAGGGACGGATAGACATAAATCTACTAGCATATTGTACGGGTTCAAGATCCTTCATGGAAAGCTCGTCGTCGTCAACAAAGAACCATTGTAGATCAAACAGTTCTGTTTTTTCTAGTCGGCGACGGAAGCCAATAATATTCCAGTAATTCGCCAAAGCTGGTGGGGATATATTATCAAATGTATAGTAAGTAAATAAGCATTCTGAATTTTCCTCTTTTGGTATTTTAAAGAATGCCTGATTATATCCTACTGATTCTAAAGGTCGCAAAGATACCATAAATGTTGTTTCCTTTCGTTCTACTTTCTTCACTAGATACTACTATATAATATAAGCAAGAGAATTAACATCCACTCCCACCCAAAAGTTCAATGCTAGATCCCCCATTTTCCGTACTAAATTTCCATCGCTGCCCTCTTATCAAATTTACCTGGTTACTAACATCTTCAATTGGAATGTCAGTCATCCCCGCTTGTTGAAAAGCATAAAGCCGACGATTATCTAAGCTGTACCATTCTCCATCGGTAAGATTAGTAGGATTCCCACTGAACTTGCCCCTAGTTTTTGATCCCCAAGAGTTCATCCAACTCTCCTTTTGAAACACTCTGATTGGGTCCCCTATTTGTTCTGGCGAAAGAGTCCCATCTTGTAAGCCTTGAATGTTCCCTTCTACAGTCTATCCATCTCCTTGATTTTTGCAAGTACTTTGCGTAAAGCGAATCTTCTGTGGATTCATCCTTCCTGGTCCGGGACCTTCCGGCGATGGTGCTGTGGGTTTCGTCGTCGGAGGTTTGCTTCCTTGTCCACCATTCCCTGCCTGTGGTTGCGGTCCCTTCCCTGGTTGCGAACCCTTCGTCGAGCCACTCGGCAGTTCACCAGCACCCGGTTTGTGGTGGATACCATACTGTGCAGCCAGGATACCGCCGTTGACGGGATGCAATTGACCATCGCTGGCAGGATTGCTAAATGCCCCGGCCGCCTTTTGATATCCCGTATCGGTGGGATAGAATGAGGTCGTCGTTGAGGAGCCATCAGGACTCACGACGGTCTGCGTGATGTCACCCGTGGTCGTATCCTGATTATACGTGGTGTTTCCCGTTGAAGCAGTTTCATCAGCAAGGGTCGGATCCGTAGCGTACAAGGAATCATTAGTAAAAGCGTCATAGTATAACTGAGGAACTCCATCCACATAGGCGGCCGCCGCCGCTAGATCACCTTCTCCTTGTGAGACCACAAGTTGTCCCGTCGGATCGGTCATCGTCTCAGGATTTCCCCCGACATAGCCATAGGGATTCATGCCCACCGCGTTACCTTGCACACTGTCTGCGGCGAGGAACACACCGGCGGCCGGGTCATAGTACCGCGCTCCGTAGTAGTCCAGGCCCGTCACACTGTCGTTGTATTGACCGGTAAAGCCGCGACTGGTGCTGGTGTCTATCGTGCCAGCTTGCAAACGCTGGGTGCCATAGGGGCCATAGAGTTGATTGCCCAGCACGGCGGCGTTGTTCTGCGTGTTGCTCACGGTGGCGATGACGCTGCCGAGCGCATCGGTGAGCAGGAGCGTGGTCGTGCTGCCGGAACGTTCGTCGAGCAGTTGGCCGCCCAGGTCGTCGTAGTGCAGACTGCTTTGGAGTGTGCCACCTGCTGTGTAGTGGTATTCTTCGGTGCCGAATGGCTAGACGGTGAGCATTATGGCAGCAAGAGTTTAGTGGGTATGGAAAGACCAGCGCAGGATACCATCGTGATTGAGAAAAAGATTGATCAAGCCGACATCCCCAATCATAAGCCGATTACTGTGTGACCACTCCTCCCAACTAATAGGTGCAGGAACGTTAAGAAAGGGAAAAGGTTGATAAATTTTATTAGCAAGAGAACTCAAACTACACAGGTACCCCTTGGTTCCTTGATATTCATATTCACTCCATGGACATATTCCTCCGATTTTTGTGGCTTCAAGTACTGGTGGAATATGCTCTGCAATATCTGGATAGGCAAAACCATCTACCTGTGGATAGTCCCATGTGCGATGAATAGACCCATAGCAAGGCATAATCTGTAATGGTGAAGCAGGGATATCTTGCTGCGTTATAAGTGGTAAATCTGTAAGCGATACCCATTCAAAAATGAGATAGGAATCGTCTTCTGCTTCTCCCATGAAGTCATAGAATGTTTCCTCACGAAAGGTATACGTTTTAGCCTCGGTAAAAATTAATAGTATATCTGCAGGCAATGGAGGAATAATATCAAGTGAATCGATAAAACAAATTTGGGCAGCAAAAGTCATAGGTACACCCGAAGGAGCAAGAGGCCAGGGCTTTTCTGCTAATCGGTACGGAAGTCCCCCAATCTTGGTGACTGCCCGCTGTTCTGGCTCTCCTCGTGACCAGATAAAAATATCCGTTGGGACACGCTCAACTTCAGACAAATTGCCATAACTAACGCCACGGAGTTGTTCGAGTACCGCAATATTATATGGCCCAGAGATAATATTCGCGTCTGGCGCTTTACCGCCCGCTTCTTCACGTAATCTTGGCACAGAGAAAAAAGATTTCCAGTAAGTAATATCTAATTTTTCATGTTTCATATGGTTTCACATCCTTTCCCTTGAAACAAATCATCTTTTGAGCAAACCGGACAACGCCTTAGAGAAAACGGTAATACCGTTTTCAACTACATCGGTGTACCATCTAACGAGCAGACCACTCCAAATTGTCCTTGTACTAAACCAACGTGATCAATCCAACCATTCAATTGATCTATAATGCCCATTAGTGCGTCAGAGGCCATTTGTTGACGCAAAGGGTTAGTGTTTGGCAGTTGAAGGTATGTAGCGTCCATCAAAGCTTCTGCTCTATTAGCGTAACCAGGAGAGTTAGCATGATAAGGCTCCATAGCATTAAATGCTTCATTACTAAAAGCCTTACTCCATAGCGCCCTGCCATTGTATGCTGCATTTATATCAAATAAATTACCAGCTGCTATGATCAAACCATGATCAGCCAATTTACAAGGAATGATATGATGAGGATTTTGACCAGAGAAGAAGGTTACACCAACTCTCATCATATTTCTTCTCAGGGGTCCGCTACCGCAATCATTATGCACCACCCACTGCCCTTGCCCCACCACAAAGGTGTGATCCTGCGCAACCTCTAAATTGTACATCACTTTGCTACCGGGGATAATCTTCCAGCCAGTAATCACCCCAAACTGCCCATTTGTCTGTAACACATGCATGCCCAGTTTGAGTTGCCCCACTGGTACAAAGCCTTTTTCCAGCGTGAAGAAGGGATGCTTCTGGTTGGTATGAAGGTAGATGCCCGTAAAACAAGAACTTTGACATACTCTATGAACTATGCCATAATTATGACGAATGTTGAGGTAAATGCATTTATACAAATAAGGGGGTTTCTATGGCATCACCACCTGATTGGCACAAGGTAGAAGAAGTTCTCTTCGACCAGGGAAAAGCTGCTATCATGCAGTTTGCATCAGAACACTCACATGAGCAATGTTCTTTCTTTGCTTGCTATGCAGATCCATTTGAAGGGCTTTTTGAATATTGTTTTGATACTTTTAATAATGCTATTCGTATGGCAATGAAAACAGAAAGCGAGGCTATTGAATACAAGAATATGATGCTTCGCAGGGACTGGTTATGGAAACAAGCTAAAATCTTGACCAATCATCCTCATATTGTTGATTATGCACCTTTTACAGGTCTTTTTGCTTATACTCCATATACAGAAATAACTTTTGATGGTTGGTTGGGGTTTGTAGATAGTGAAGATTACCCTGAAAAAAAAGATGGTGAAGATGACTATTTGGAAGGAAATACGCGAATGATTATCTGGAGAGTCTTTGATAGGTTCATTGAAAACCACCTGTTTCAACACCTTCACATGACTTCACCATTTCGTCTCGGTTATCAATTTCATGATAGCGATTTAATAGTGTTAAGAATATTGAATTGGCCTCAATTGAGTAGTGAAGTCAATCCGATAAATTGATCAGATTGTTACCTTATTTTTATCTTGATAAGAAATAGTTGCGAATCCGTGTTTCATGTATCAATTCTCAATCAAACATTGCTTTCCTCAGATTTGCTTTATCCAGCGTCGCTTCACGATAATTCGCTCCTCGTAAATCCGCTTGATACAGATTCGCATTTGTAAAATTAGCATTTGTGACGTTCGAATCAGTTAAACGAATTCTCATCAATCTAGCACCTGACAGGTTCGCATTAGTCAAGTCTGCATTTGATAAATTGGCGTCCGTTAAATCTGCTTCCGTTAGCACCGTATTGACAAGACTTGCTCCGACCAAATTTGCTCTACTCAAGTTGGCTTTGGGACCATGAAGGTGATCGAGATTCATGCCACCTAAATTCGCCTTGCTCAGGTCGGCCTCACTCACATTGGCATCGTCTAGCAGCGCAGTTCGCAGGTCCAGGCCAATACAGCTTGCTTTGATGAGCGTCGCAGCACGAAAATTGGCCTCGCTCACATCGGCTTCATCGAGATTTGCCTCTTGAAAGTTTGTCTCGCGAAGGCTAGCCCCTCTCAAAGATGCTCCACTACAATCTGAGTTACTTAGATTCGCAGCATCAAAATTGACGTGATCTAATGTCGCTCCGTTGAGGTAGGCTCCTGTAAGGTTGACTTTGCTCATGTCTGCGCCGGTACAATCCGCTTCACTCAAATCCGCACCATCAAGATTGGCTTCGCTAAGTTGAACTCTCTGTAATTGAGTCCTGGCAAGAAAAGCACCTACCAGATACGCTTTGCTCATGTCTGCGCCGGTGCAATCGGCTTCACTCAATACTGCGCCGTCGAGATTGGCTTCGCCTAAGTCCGTTCCTTGCATATTGGCTCTCGCCAAATGGCTTCGACTCAAATTGACTCCTTTAAGGTGAAATCCCCTTAAATCAGCATCGTCTAGTTGTGCATCCTGCAAGTCAGGGTATATGTCGGGATGGTACTCTCGCCAGCTATTCCAGGCATATTCACCGCGCAGAAGGATTTCAAGGTGCATAAGGTTAGGCATTGAGTACGCCTTTCATCCCCCATCTTTTGAAGAGGTTTCAAACAGGATATTACGTCTGCTGATAGACAGTAGTTGCTTTCTCACACAATGGGCAAAGAAAAGCATAGATAATGCCTTCAACATATTCAACATGTGGCTCCAATTGTCCAATAAACATCATCGTTTGTTGGCAGATAGGACAACGCGGATAATCATTGCCCTGAATCCATTCAGGACAACCTCCTAAGTGCGAGCCTTGACTTTCATAGGGTAATGGGCGTTTCTCACCCAATACAAACTGCAAACGCGATAAGACATCTAGATTTATATCCTCTTCACCATTTATCCGAAGCCGAGGAGGCTTCTCACCATTTGCCATGCTCCATTGAAATGTTCCATCTCTGGCAATATCAATATACACGTTTGCGTCTTGAAGCGAGCAGTTTACACACAAAGCAACAGGTATACGACTTCCCTCCGCTCTCAAAAAAGCTATCTTTGGATCACTCAAATTAATATCGAAGAGGACAAGGAGTTGCCGCCCACACCAATGGCATACATCAACGTGCGTTCCATTCACTTGCGCGGTATGAGCAACAGGTGCAGGTGGGGAAGTAGGCATTGCGATCAGATCATAGTTTTCTGGATAATACAAGTTACAACGCTTCCCATCTTCAGTAAGTTCCCAGCCTGCTTCTCGGGCATAGGTCTCCGGTGGAAGACTTCCTGGGGGAGGACTTGTACGCCAGCGATAAAATGTTTTCTGTACCGTTTCATCACCAATCCAGGCTAAGGCACAGAGTAAATCAGCACGTTTATAAAGATGTTCTACTCCTTCCTCAATCAATGATATGAGAGAATCACGAGTGGAAGAATCAGCTTCACGAAACATAGCATCTGAATCCCAGGCAAGATCGCGTTCAAGAAGCTGGGAATAGAGACCTTCTAACGCACCGGGGACAACATTTGCCAGATTCGTTAAAATATGATGGGGAAGATATTCATAATCCTCTCTCCCTCTATAGATATCAAAAAGTTCAAGAGCTGCGAGAGCAACAGTATGTCCTTCCTGAGCAGTAAGAGTGCGATAATGCATAGAATCCACAATAATCTCTTCAGCATTCTGAAAGAGTACCCATTCTTCGTTTGCTCGCTGCTTTTCCTCAATGGTTGGTTGCTGAATATGACCCAACAACAAACGAGGTGTAAAAAATACCTTGATTGCCTCGAAGATATCCATTTTCCTTCCCTCGAAAATTCGTTTCTATATGCCAGTGCCAGACGAAATGTTTGAATACTGGCAAATTTATAACTTACTATAATACAATATCGTTAATACATACACCTCCTCCATTGCTCTGCCAGATACGATTTTGGATTTGACTTGCAAACTGCATTACCGCACTAATGGCGATATCATCGGGAATATTGCCATTGTACTGGGCAGATAAACGAGCTTCCAACTGGCTTAAAAAGTCCCTCACCTGACGAGTATAATTTGCATGGGAACCTCTATGCCATGGTAAACCGATTATACCCGAAACTTCTTCATTGAAAGGCAAGCCTATACCATTCCAAGCACTATTAAAATTTAATCCGGCTCTTTGAGCTTGCACAATTAAATTACTGGGAATACTTCCCTTTACTTCCAGTTCACAGGGAATAAGGTGCTGGGCCTGATACGGGTCTTCATCTATTGGGCCAAGATTAAGTTTCCTTCTTAATTGCCCTCTATCGCACCGGTTATGCACCACCCACTGCCCTTGCCCCACCACAAAGGTGTGATCCTGCGCGACCTCTAGATTGTACATCACCTTCGTTCCCGGCACAATCTTCCAGCCAGTAATCACCCCGAACTGCCCGTCCGCCCGCAGCACATGCATGCCCAGTTTGAGTTGCCCCACTGGTACAAAACCTTTTTCCAGCGTGAAGAACGGGTGTTTCTGGTTGGTATGCACCACTTCTTTCGTCTTCGTCACCTTCGTACTGTGCGGTGCGTGAGTATTCATGGTGATGGTCAGGTCAACGAGATCACTATCGGTGTGAATCCACACATGCAGGATCGGTTCCAGTTCCATTTTGTGCGTCTTGGGATTGTAGGACAATACTTTTTCGCCCACGCGCAACTTGCCGATGGCCTGTTTGCCGTGAGCGGTCGTAATTGGCTTTGCTTCAGTTTGATGGGGGATGACAGGATGTTCGAGGAGAAACCGAGCCGTGAGGGGTTGAAGACAGAGAGGTACTCAAGTTGCTGATATACGATTGAGTTTCCTGTATTCGTTTACTCAAAACACATAGAAACTACGATTGAAAAGCTCGCAAGGCCGCTTCATAGGTGTGATGTTTGAGTAAAATAATGAATTCTTCCAATGCTTGTTGAGTGAATGTCACTGTAGTTAACCCACGAAGCTGGAGAGGACGAAAATTAGGGTTTACTAATTGTTGCCGATCGAATGTTGCAAAATTCAGCATTGTCCCTTGCACTATTTTCCCTCTCTGGGTCCATTGAGGTAGACTAAAGAGATTGATAGGATCAGTATTAGTCATATCACCATCTGGAATGTAGAGATAACAATTCTCCTTATAAATATCTCTTTCCATCTGGGTAAAGTTGAGTCTAGCGAGATCCTCTGAATGCAGAAGATGGAAAGAGTGCAAAGTACTTTCTTCATTCAAAAGATTCTTACCGACTATCTCTTCAAGAAACTGGATCAGTGCTATTAATTCAGCCGGTTGTAGCCAAAGAAATCTACTTGCATTTTGAGCGGGATGAAACTCATCTATAGAGAGTTCGTCGTCGTCAACGTACATCATCTGTATATCAAAGAGAGGCACATTCATTCTTCGGTAGCGTAAACCAATAATGTTCCAGTAATTTGCGAATGCAGGGGGGTATACATTATCGAACGTGTAATACGTAAATTCCTTATCCAGAATGCCTTCTTCAGGTAACCTGAAGAACACTCGATTATAGCCAACAGCTTCTAAGGGTTTCAACGATATCATAAAAAAGTTATCTCCTCTTTTAAATTTGCCTGGGCATGGTTCAAATGAACTTGACACTTTTATTCTTGTACTAAGCAAGCCTGGCTCTCTTTGAATCATGCCTAGCATTAACTATACGACATAAGCATTAGCACCCACCACCTCCGCCTAAAAGTTCGATGCCAGTTCCTCCATTTTCTGTGGTAAATTTCCAGGTCTGATCTTGTAACAAGACCAGGTCACTACTAACATCTACAATGGGTGCATCAGTTATTCCAGCCTCTTGAAAAGAGTAGACACGACGATGATCCAAAGTGTACCATTCTCCATCCACAAGATTATCAGTACTTCCTGTATACCCATACCTTGTCTGCGAACCCCAATTCATTTCTGGTGTTTTCTGAAATACCCTGGCAGGCGGGAATTGATCTGGAGAAAGAGTACCCGCTTTTAAAGCTTGAATATTTCCCTCAACAGTGTATCCATTTCCTTGATTTTTACAAGTATCTTGTACATGGCGAATAATCTGTGGATTCATCCTTCCTGGTCCAGGGCCTTCTGGCGAGGGAGCCGTGGGTTTCGTCGTTGGCGGTCTATTCCCCTGTCCACCACTTCCTGCCTGTGGTTGCGGTCCCTTCCCAGGTTGCGACCCCTTCGTCGAGCCACTCGGCAGTTCGCCAGCACCCGGTTTATGGTGGATACCATACTGTGCTGCCAGAATGCCGCCATTGACAGGGTGGAGTTGACCATCGCTGGCAGGATTGCTAAATGCCCCGGCCGCCTTTTGATATCCCGTATCGGTGGGGTAGAATGAGGTTGTCGTTGACGAGCCATCAGGACTCACGACGGTCTGCGTGATGTCACCCGTGGTCGTATCCTGATTATACGTGGTGTTTCCCGTTGAAGCAGTTTCATCAGCAATGGTCGGATCCGTAGCGTACAAGGAATCATTAGTAAAAGCGTCATAGTATAACTGAGGAACTCCATCCACATAGGCGGCGGCCGCCGCCGCTAGATCACCTTCTCCTTGTGAGACCACAAATTGTCCCGTCGGATCCGTCATGGTCTCCGGATTCCCCCCGACATAGCCATAGGGATTCATGCTGACCGCGTTGCCCTGCACGCTATCGGCGGCGAGGAAGACTCCGGCCGCCGGGTCATAGTACCTTGCCCCGTAGTAGTCCAGTCCAGTCACGGTATCGTTGTACTGGCCGGTGAAGCCGCGGCTGGTGCTGGTGTCTATCGTGCCAGCTTGTAGACGCTGGGTGCCATAGGGGCCGTAGAGTTGATTGCCCAGCACGGCGGCGTTGTTCTGCGTGTTGCTCACGGTGGCGATGACGCTGCCGAGCGCGTCGGTGAGCAGGAGCGTGGTCGTGCTGCCGGAACGTTCATCGAGCAGTTGACCGCCCAGGTCGTCGTAGTGCAGACTGCTTTGCAGTGTGCCACCTGCTGTGTAGTGGTACGCTTCGCTGCCGAAGGGGTGGTACTATATATCGCCACGAAGCTTCTTCTTTGCGAACTTCTGCCATGTTATAATAAGCTAAAAGAAATGCAAGATGGAAAAGGAACATGAGGCAATACTGATGAAATTGATCACAGAGCCATATGTCACTCAACTGGCACGCTGGCCCACCTGCGGCAACCATATCCTCGCGCAATTTGATGAGCAATCCATCGTTGTCTATCAAGCCTACCGTCCAGCTATTGGCCGTTTTGCTGCCTCACATGGATATTTTGGTGCAGGCTTTAGCTTGACTCGCATGAGTTGGATCAAACCTAACTTCCTCTGGATGATGTTTCGTTCCGGCTGGGGAACAAAAGAAGGACAGGAAAGCATTCTCGCGGTTCGTATCCAGCGTGCCGCGTTCGATACGCTCTTAGAAAAAGCTGTTTATTCACACTTTTCCCCAGAACTTTATGCAAACGAAGAGACCTGGAAGGACGCCATCGAGCATTCAGAGGTTCGTTTGCAATGGGATCCCGACCATGGCCCGTCGGGCGCATCGCTCGAACGACGGGCAATTCAACTTGGTCTGCGTGGAGCTGTGCTGGTTAGCTATGCGCGAGAGTGGATAGTGAGCATAGAAGATATTACCAGCTTCGTCCACGAGCAATACCAGCAGCTCCTTTCGCACGATGAGGTACAACTGGTCACACCGCGAGAAGAGATCTATCCAGTACAGGATGAGGTGGTAGCCAGACAATCAGGTTTGTCGTTTATGCACCACTCGTAAGTATTTGTGGATGGCTTCGATGAACTTTGAATAGGTTCAGGAGCTTTGATTACATCAAGGAGGCGGAACATGAATACGCTGATTGAGCAGTTCTTTAATGCGATACAACTGTGGTCTGAACAAATGCAGACGACTGATGAAGATATTCGACAATATATCATGAATTGTGTCGGGCGCTTTGATGAAAGCGAAGACATTGAATATAATATTGACATGGTACAGCAGCGTGTAGAGATGCTCGCCCAGGTTATTCACATTGATGAGCGGTTTCTCATCACAGCCCTCGTTCGCGAAATAGAGCAGATATTTGTAGATCAGTTAGACGATGGTTGCAAAGGGGAACACTCCAGAGGGGTCCTTAAGATACGAGACATCAAAAGCAAACGATGGGGACAGGCGTCAGAGCAGGAACGTCACTCCGCTGCTTTTCAGCATTCTATGAATAGGCTTGAGCAGTTTGAACAGAGCATTTTTCCTACACCAGAGCGCATTGCTGAGATGCACCGTTCCCTTGAAGCATGGCGAGAGGTCACATTCCCAATTATACATTTCGATAATGTGGTGCAAAAATGATAGTGTCGTTATAACGGTGAATTTTAGTAAGCCGAACTAAAATTTTAGTTCGGCTTACTAAAATTCACCGTTAATCACAATTCAGGATACTACTAACGCTTGCGCTACCTGGAATTATAGATTCCAGCAACCAACCGAATATATTGGAGGGGATTCCGTACCGATCAGCAAAGGTCGGATCATCATACTACAACGTACTACTCTGGTACTGAGGAGGTAGTATCATAGCGATGACAAAAATCCATTTGCCTGAGAAGTGATTAGCTATTACTCTTTGCAACATACTGTAAGCTCTCAGAGAGGTCTTCTCTTCATATTTTCCTCGCGAGTTTGCTCAAGCTGATGCACTTGCTGCTCAGCTAGTTCAGCTTCTTTATATAACCCGAGAGATTGTAATGCTACAGCTTTGCCAGTCCAAAACACACTTTTTTGTGGATGTGTCTGAAGGGCTTCGTCATATATCTCTACAGCTTCGTCATATCGTCCCAAGGCCGAAAGAACACTACCCAGTAGTCGGAATACATCCTCTAAACGCGCTCCTCCTCCTATTTCCAAACTTTTATCAAGGGCTGGAAGGGCGTCACTGTACTGACCCAGCGCGGCATATGTTGCTCCTAATTCATACCAGGGAAGGGGAGAATGGCTCCATTGCTCTATCCAGTGTTGCGCACCTGTCAATGCTTCTTCATATCGCCCCAACGCCCGCAATGTGGCACAATATTCACCCCAGGCCGGTCCGTTCGATTGTCTCTCTATAGCTTGTTTTAGAGCTTCCAATGCTTCTTGAAAACGTTGCAGTTTCAACAAAAGACGCCCGTACTTATACCAAACCTTTTCAACATCAGGCTTTAAAGCTAATGCATTCCTTAGTGGCCCAAGTGCCTCTTCATCATAATGGAGCTGTACTAGTACATCACTTAACAGCGTCCATGTTTCCCAATCGTCAGGATGTTCTTGTAAGGCACGTTCTAATGCCTGCTTTTTTATCCCCACCTTTGGAGCAAAGGCTGCATCAAGAGGTGCAAAGTCTATTCCTGTAATATTGGCTTCAACCAGTTGAGTTCGCAACGAATCGTCTACAAAATAGCGTCCGCCACCTCGTGCGTGAAACAACCGGGGCGCGGTTTGCTCATATTCTTCCGTCAACACGATCTCGAGATACCAGCGCCCGCCCATCTCTGGGTCAGTCCATATACGTGAACGTTGCACATCAATCGCGTTCTTGACGCGATAAGGCATCCAGAAAAAGTAAGCCGTTTCTACGGGCTGCTCTGTTCCCTGCTCAAGTACTTGAGCAGGATAGGCAGTGAAGGGTACATTACCTCTGGTTAAAATATCCACGAACCGTTGTGAACACAGCCAGCCACCTGATACTCTTTGGACAGGCAAGTAATCTCGCCCCACACTTGTTCTTCCCACCCTAAAAATTAACGTGGTTGAAGGATGGGAGGCGTCATATGTATCAATAAGTTGCATGCATACCTGCGCATCTAATGGTTCAGGTAAATGACTCCATACCTCATTATCTGCGGCTACATCTATCAGTTGAGAGTACATATATAAAACCGCTTCTCCTTTTTACTAGTTCAGTTTCCCATTAAAACATTATTTATACCACAATCTCCTCCGGCATTTATAATTCTCTCGCGGATGGAGTTAATGATATTCATTAAGCTCCTCATTGCAGCATCTTGAGGAACATTATTCCAATTACCATATTCCTCCCGTAAATCATATGTAGCGTTATCTAGCATTTGCCTGACCATGCCTGTGTAATTGGGATGGCTGCCAGAATGTTGTGGTAAGTCAAAGGCAGATGAATCTCCTGTTGTGGTAGGTAGTCCAACACCGTTTATGGCGGCATTGATATTCAAACCTGCCTTTTGAACTATCGGTTCACCTTCCAATTCACAAGGAATGATATGATGTGCGGCAAACCCATCTATTAATGTTCCAGTACTGCGTACTCCTCTCTTCAAGGCTGGACGATTACAATCATTATGCACCACCCACTGCCCCACACCCACCACAAAGGTGTGATCCTGCGCAACCTCTAAATTGTACATCACTTTGCTGCCAGGGACAATCTTCCAGCCAGTAATCACCCCAAATTGTCCATTGGCCCGCAACACATGCATGCCCAGTTTGAGTTGCCCAACCGGCACAAAGCCCTTTTCCAGCGTGTAGAAGGGGTGTTTCTGGTTGGTATGCAGCACTTCTTTCGTCTTCGTCACCTTTGTACTATGAGGTGCGTGCGTGTTGGTGGTGATGGTCAGGTCTACAAGGTCGCTATCGGTGTGAATCCACACGTGCAGGATCGGTTCCAATTCCATCTTGTGCGTCTTCGGGTTATAGGCCAATACTTTTTCGCCCACGTGCAACTTGCCGATGGCTTGCTTGCCGTGGGCGGTAGTCACCCATTATGTAATGGAGCAAGGTGAACCGAGTCAGAAAGAAAGAAGGCGTAGAAATATATCTGCTCATAACAATGCCATACGAGCAGGTTTTTCGTACTTATTTGTCCACTGTGGGTATATCCACTCAAGTATTACGATTGGAAAGCCTGGAGTGCCACTTCGTATGTCCGTTGTTTGAGCAGAAAAATTAGCTCTTCTAAAGCCTCTTGATCAAATGATACCGGCACCAATCCCTGTACATCGTCAGGCCAAAATTCTGGATCATTAAGGAGATGTCTTTCAAATGTTATTAGTCCAAAGACACCATATTGCTTGTTCCCTTTTTGCAACTGCCAGCGAGGCAACTCGACTAGATGCAGTTGATCTCCAGCCTCCTCTTGTTGTACTTGTTTTGATGGCACATAACGATACACATCCCCTAGCCATATCTCAATATCCAGCCCTTTATAATGGAGAGACGCCAATTCATTGGCATTCAATAGCTGGAAGTGAGGCGTGAGCTGCGTCCCTTCAATAACGCTACACCCACTCATATTTTCAAGCCATTGAATTAGTGCCACAAATTCCGCAGGATGAAAACTGAGGTATGTCCCGGCGTCTTGCTCTGGATAATACGTTTCTTCAGCTAGTTCATCATCGTCCACAGACAGTAATTGCACATCGAAAAGCGGCATCCTGTTCCCACGACGACGGAAACCCACAATGTTCCAATAATTCGCAAAGCCCGGGGGCGATACTGTATCAAAGGTATAATAGATAAATTCTTGTTCCGATGGCCTACTTTCTGGTAGCCGGAAGAATATCCGGTCATATCCTACTTCTGTCAGAGGTTTCAATGAAACCATGTACAAAGACTTCTCCTCTCAAATGTGTAAAGATATGCCGAAGTTTGCTGCGTTCGTTCATTCCAACATTCCAAAGCGAAAGAGACTACCCTTGAAAAGCTCGCAAGGCCGCTTCATATGTCCGTTGCTTGAGCAAGATAATAAACTCCTCTAATGCGCGTTGATTGAATGTTACTGTGTCCAAACCATAGGTATCAAACGGAAAAAAATCAGGGTCTGCGAGTTCTTGCTGATCAAACACTATCATTTCGAGAATAGCAATGTGCGTCATTTTGTGATTTTGTATCCATCGGGGAAATTTAAAAAGAATGATACTCGCTGTATTTTGTAGTTCTTGATCTGGGATGTAACGATAACAATGGCCTACATACATATCGATTGCCCATTGTTTGAAATGTAGATTGGCAAGTTCATCAGTATCGAGAAGATGGAAGTATTTGAGTATCGTATTTTCATCTGTGACCTGATAACCAACAACGTCTTCAAAAAACTCGATCAATGCTAGCAACTCGGAAGGGCGAATAGAAATAAATCTATTTGCATATTGAACGGGTTCAAAATCCTTCATGGAAAGTTCGTCGTCGTCAACAAAAAAATATTGGATATCAAAAACTCCTGTTTCTTCTATTCGGTGTCGCAAGCCAATGAGGTTCCAATGTATTTCCTTATCGGGTGGATATACTGAGTCAAAGGTATACCAGGTATACCCTTGCTTCTGGTTTTCTACTACAGGCAACTTAAAGAAAGCCCGACTATACCCTACTAGTTCTAACGGTTTTAATGAAACCATCCGATATTGTTTCTTTTCTAATCTACTTCACCTTTTAAATATAACTATACTGAATGTGCGTTACCATCCACCACTACCACCCCTGACTGTTTTATCAACTTACCTCAGCTCCGTTTCATTGGAGGTACACTCTATTGCTTTACCAGGTCGGAGCAGTTGGGCCAGTTAATAAAGAGAAAGAGAATTTCTTCTCTCCAACATCAAGATACACGCTATCATCATCAAGCGTGTAGCTCCATGGAGGCTCTACAAAGGTAGACCAAAGTTTCTTTCCATACATATCCCACACAGCCATCTCAACTTCGGCTGACATAATGACGTAGTGCCCGTATCTTTCCCATCCCCAGAAACCTAAGAGAATCTGTTCTTCCCACATCCGTTCTACTGTTTCAAGGTTATAGACGAAAACGTGTTCTTCTACTCCTACAAAAAGAAGATGTGTTTCTAGAATAAGGAGCATACCCGGATGAAATCCACTTTCAGCGCCCGTACTGCGCTTCTGTACCACAATGAGAAACGGCCAGTTGGCATTCTTTGCGACGGCGAGAAAAACCTGAGATACATCTGTATCCCGACTCTCAAATATTTCCACAAGCTTCGCATGTTCACGATATTCTGAAAATATCGTGGGTAAGCTTTCTGAAATGCTCAATGTAAATTCATCCAGTGTAATTCTAAACATTTTACCTCTCCGTTATTATTGCCTTTTAATACTCTCAGGGGATTTTTTCAAGAAGCAGAATAGCTACTATTATACATTATCCTCCGAGTACCATTAATGACGAAAAGCAAAGTTCCCCATCAGCACCAAGTTGCCATATTGATCTGAAGAGTGCAAACTTTCCTGATGGTCCAGCGAACAGAGATTCTTTTTCTATGAATGTACCCCATTCAGTACTCCTTGTGGACGTAACATTCGTATCATCAAGTGCTGCTGCCTGAAGATTATCCGTCAAAAGTCCAATACAGTCTGAATTATCAAGTACACCTAACCGTTTCATTTGGAGGGCCATGCCATTAGAACGATCTAGATTATGTTGCCGTCCTGTAGCTTTGCCAAAGATGTACCTAAATTTATTATTATCTATCACCACTTTCTTATTTGTATTACCACCATCCCCTTCCGGCGACGGAGCCGTGGGTTTCGTCGTCGGAGGTTTGCTTCCTTGTCCACCATTCCCTGCCTGTGGTTGCGGTCCCTTCCCTGGTTGCGAACCTTTCGTCGAGCCACTCGGCAGTTCGCCAGCACCCGGCTTGTGCTGGATACCATACTGTGCTGCCAGGATACCTCCGTTGACGGGATGGAGTTGACCATCACTGGCAGGGTTGCTGAATGCCCCGGCCGCCTTTTGATATCCTGTATCGGTAGGATAGAATGAGGTCGTCGTTGACGAGCCATCAGGATTCACCACGGTTTGCGTAATATCGCCCGTGGTCGTATCCTGACTAGACGTGGTGTTCCCTGTTGAAGCCGTTTCATCGGCAATAGTCGTGTCCTGATAAGAGAACGATTCAGCATCTGCCAATCCTTGTTGATAGGATTCTAAATACGCCTCCGCCTCAGCTACGGCATTACCTTCTGATACCACAAGTTGTCCCGTCGGATCGGTCATCGTCTCTGGATTCCCCCCGACATACCCATAGGGATTCATGCCCACCGCGTTGTGCCCTGCACACTGTCGGCGGCGAGGAAGACGCCAGCCGCCGGGTCATAGTACCGCGCTCCGTAGTAGTCCAGTCCCGTCACACTGTCGTTGTATTGACCGGTAAAACCGCGGCTGGTGCTGGTGTCTATCGTGCCGGCTTGCAGCCGTTGCGTACCGTAGGGGCCATAGAGTTGATTGCCCAGCACGGCGGCGTTGTTCTGCGTGTTGCTCAAGGTGGCGATGACGCTGCCGAGCGCGTCGGTGAGCAGGAGCGTGGTCGTGCTGCCGGAACGTTCATCGAGTAGTTGACCGCCCAGGTCGTCGTAGTGCAGACTGCTTTGCAGTGTGCCACCTGCTGTGTAGTGGTACGCTTCGCTGCCGAAGGGGTAGACGGTGAGCGTGGTCGTACCGTTGTTGGTGTCGCGTTGTAGCATACGCTCGCCGTTGGCATCGTAGAGATTCCATTGCGAGGTGGTGATACCGGTATTGGGATCGGTATCCTGCCACTCGATGAAGTGATTGAGCAGGTCATAGGAGAGCGTGGCCGGGTTGGGCTGGGACTCGTTGTAGAGCGTGCGTGTCACCACATTACCCCACGAGTCGTAGGCGCTGCCATACATCTTGCCGCTTTTATTGGCACAGGTGGCGCTGAAAACTCGGCCGTTTGTCAAGAGAACTTAGGACGTATTCTCTCTCTTGATGAAATTCGGGATAGTTGGTCTGAATTCCAGGATAGAGGTCAGGGCATTCGCAAGGAGATACCTTAGCCTCTATCCTGGAACACAGATTAATCCACCCCTACCCCACCACTTGCAAATCCACCACTCAAACCATCCATGTTGAAGAACGACACTTGCTCTACCATAATTGGGGTTGTCGCGTAGATAGCTATACCGACACTGTTGTTGGCTCCGACATCGCTGTTGAGATTGATGGTCATGCGACTATTGGGGGCAAGCGTGTAGGTTTTGACGATGGGTGTGCCGGAGGACTGGCAGTAGGCTACCGAGATTTGCGCCGACTTCGAGCTGGGATTTGCCAGCGCGATATATTCGGCGTGACCACTGGCGGTATCGCCGTGAGCGAAGTACCAACTGGCATGGAGCGTGGGACTGCCCATGGTGATGGTGCTGCCCGCAATTGGCCCATTGAGCGTTGTGGTAAAGAAGTCTTGTCGCTCGGCGATGATGGGAACACTAGCGTTGATGACGGTGGCATGCTGCATGTGTATTACAGCGTTATTGACGTTCACCTGCACCTGGCTACGTGCAGGGATGGTGGTACTTTGTGTAATGACCTGTCCGTTAGTAGTCAGGTAGCGAATGTGCGCGGTTGCCGTTGTCGTTGAGGGGTTCGCGAGGACAAGTTGTTCGCTGAAACCGGGCGTGGTGTTGCCACCGCCAAAGTACCAACTGGTTGAGGGTGCAGTTGCACCAACGACGCTGTTGCCGCCGTGTAATGTACTGGCGGCAAGGAACTCCGGGCGCTCGATCAGGACGGGGCTAGTGGCGGTAATCGCCATGCCAAATTGCTGGTTGGGCATGCCTTTATTGAGGATAATCGTTCCACGCGAACGGGCGGCAATAGTGTAACTACTGGTTGTGCTGGTTGAGCCTTGTTGTAAGAGATAGGCCACATTGACTGTGACGGGCTGCGTTGAGGGGTTCAGTACTGCCAGCAGGGTATTCCAACCATAGGTGGTGTTGCCTTCGGCGAAGTACCATGTGCTGCTGAGCGACGAGGAACCGGTGCTATCCGAAGAGGCCGAGAAAGCTCCCTTCCGCGTGTACATCGTGCGTTCGGCGACAAAGGGCTGGTCACTTTGCACAATCATGCCAAACGATTGGTTCGCTCCGGCCTCCTGATTGATATCCAGCACACGATGGCTCTGGGGTGCCACGGTATAGCTGCGAGTCACAGCCGCCTTCCCTTGATAAAGGAAGGTAATTGTTACATTGGCCGTACTTGATGAAGGATTGGTTAACGAGAGGTACTCAGTTGTACCCGTGCCGGTATAGCCCTCGGCGAAGTAGTACGTCCTGGACAAAGTGGCATAGGCAGAGGCAGATAGGGGCGAAAGAACATTGCCGGAGGTAGTGACATTCACAGTGTCGCTCTTGACCTTTGCGCCTTGTTGCGAGAAAACGGTATTTCCTTGTGCCATATCCCATTGCAGAGTGTACGTTCCCGTTGTCGCTGGCGTTTGCACGGAGGCAGACATATTCACCGATGCATTAGGAGCAACGTTTTGCGGCAATGGCACCGTGGTTGGAGGACAACTGGTATTGTTATTTTGCGAAACCACATGCTGGCGATATGCGCCGCCAAAGGGGCAGACAGGTTGGTTTTGCGCGTTGAACCACTGGTAGGTCAGTTGGACAGCGTTGGAACCGGTCGCGTTCCACGTAAAGTTGCTCGTATTATTGAGTGTCAGATTGACATGCGTGGTACCTGATGGCTGCATCTTGCTGGGAGTGCTGTCGCTGGTCACTTGAAAACCATAGGTGGGCTGAGGCTGCTGTCCCTGCGTGTTGACGGGAGCAAACTCCACAGCATCGGCGGCAAGTTGTAGACCGGTTTCACCCGTGGCATTGCTGAGTACGACGCTGCTGGCAACTGACGAGCTAAAGTAGTAGGTTCCCAGGCTCACCCATTGCGGGCCTGTGTTCACCTGACCGTAAGGGCCGGGAAACGTGCCAATATGCTCTTCGTCGAGATAGACGATGTGGCTGACGGCGTTGCCGGGATTATTGGGGTCGGCGCTATTGATGGTATAGGGAGCCCAGCCACTACTGGCGTTGTTGTCGTCAACGAAGACCCCCACTTCATAATAACCGTTGGTGGTCAAGGTCGGCTGCCAGGTTGCGGTTGCCGTCGCCGCTCCACTGGCAGTCGGAGTCCAGTGCAAACTCCCGTGAATATCGGTGGATGACGAGGCCACATTCCATGTACCTGTGCTGCTCCAGCCAGTATTACCGTCGTCAACCAGCGTCGCACCGGGATACACGGCATTGCCGTTATTGCTCAGGTCGGGAACGGTATAACTGGTGCCGGGATTGTTCACCCAGAGATAGTAGTCCGGCACGACGTTGGGATCGGTATAGCTGCCAGTCCAGCCAAACGGGTCGGTGGCGCTCCAATTCGGCAGGTAATACGTAGCAAGGTGCAGGTGCGGGCCGGTAGATGAACCAGTGGTGCCACTGGTGCCAAGCCGCCATTGCGTCCCCACATTTTCGCCGACCGAGACCATGAGGGCGCTGAGATGTCCATACGCTGTGGCATACCCATTGTGGTGGTCAACGGCAGCCCACAGACCATAGGCGCTTTCGTGATTAGAGGGATTGTACCAACCGGCGCGAATGACGGTGCCAGCGGCAACGCTGAGAACCGGCTCAAACCAGAGATTCAGGTCATAGCCGTCATGTCCATCGTAACAGTTCACGCCGCCGGTGCAACTACCAATCGGGACATTTGTCCATCTTGCGCCATCGTAGCGCACAAATATCCCGTCAGTGACATACCAGGGCTTATCGTGGTCAACAAACGACGTGGTACGCTGCGCTATAGACTGCGTGCCGTAATAGGGACGATACATAAACGGTGTTGGCGCGTTCGTGTTGGCATGCGCATTCGTGTGCAAGATAACACTACCGGCCACAATGCTCCGCGGCGATGTTGACTGCATAACTTTCGGTGTGATAGAGAGTATGAGCGCGAGCAGTACCAGGCTACACGCCAGCGTCACCGTGGCTATGCGCAAAAGTTCTCGTTTATGTTTCATATGTGTATAATCTTTCATCTCAACTACAACTTTATCGCGGCCTTCCCACCCCATGCCAGGTAGGGACCGATTTATCGCGTCCGCCTTCCCACACCATGCCAGGTAGGGACCGATTTATCGCGTCCGCCTGGAGAATGGTCTTGTCTGCAAAGGATGCGGACGCGATAAATCGGTCCCTACCGGCATGGTGTTACGTCATTGCTAACCCACTGCAGCGATATGGGCCATTGGTGCGGTGAGCGGGGTCAGCGATAGCTGCGGTTGTGGGCCAAGCTGGGCATGTTCAAAGGCGGCCTCGACGTTCTGGGCTAGCCAGTAGCGCGGCGTGCCACCTATGGCAAGGTTCAGAGGGTTGGAGGCGATAAAGGTAATATTGGCGCTGTCGCTTGACCAGGACGGATTCAGGTTCAGTTGCACGCCCGTCTGCTTCGGCGAGGCCACTATCTCCGAACGGTGAGTTGCCACATTCACAACAGCGATGGCGGTCTGCAACGCCTGTACCTGTTCGTTGGCGTGCGGGTTGGACGGATTGGTACGCAGGACGAAGGCGATACTGCTGCTGTCCGGCGCCCAGACGGGGGCATAGCCATGACCACCATCGGTATCGGCCAGACGCTGTGGATGCAATGTCGTGGCAATAGATGGGGATAAGGCACCGCTTCCCAGGTGCATCACCCAGAGACCCGCCGGTAGGAATGGCACGGGGCTATCCGAGAGTTGCTCATAGGCGACGCTTGCACCATTGGGCGACCATGTGAACAGGGCGGTAATGGATTGCGCACCGCCGGGCATATGCAATAACATGGTGCGGCCACTACCATCGCTATTCATTATATAAGTACTGCTGCCCAGACCGAGACCTGTTGTAGTTGAATAGATGATGCGGGAACCATCGGGCGATGGAGAAGCGTCAATCAGATAGGCGGATGGCACTGAAATATCTATATTGCGGTGCGCTCCGGTGTAGGCATCAACTTCCCACAACCCCGGATTCCAGCCGTTGCTGTCCATGGGCGCGGACGGCCCCATCGGCATCATCGGACGATAGAGGAAGGTATGTCCCAGGTTGGGCAGCCAGTGCAGGAAGTTGCCCATCACATTGGGCGGCGTCAGGCTCATCGTCATATTCTGCGTATCAAACATCCACACCTGTTCGCCGTGGTCGCGGGTACCGTCAATTGCCAGGAATTGCCCATCCGGCGAAAGCTGCATGCTCAATACAGCATCGGAGCCTTCGAGACCAAAGCCGTCGGTAAAAGAGGCTACCGGATGTGGAGTACCAGTCGGCTGCCCATCAGCTCCTTTTGCCGCACGCGCCAGCACAAAACCAGAAGCCTCTTTGAGCGTATAGTACAGATATGATGAGCTAACGCCGTTTGCTCCCTGTGTATTCATATGGGCAGAGGAATGCGCAAGGCCATCCCAGATAGTGACTACCACCACAAAGCCCGTCAACAAAAATACTGGCAAGAGAACCGGCAATACCCGTCGCATACAACCCTCCATGTTTCAAATAAGCAATAAGAAGAGACTCTGGCCGGGCGACGGCTTGTCCTCGCCCGGCCGACTTGCTATGTATGAATCCGCCTTTATCACCTATCTTTATCGGCACATGGAGAGGAAAGTTGAATGCAGAAAATGGGGACTGATAGATGTGCCTAAAGATGCACAAACCTCTTCGCGACACGCATCCCCAGAGGTCGGTAGACATGTTCATAACAGCCAACAAAGGTGACGACGCGACCACCCCAACCGCTCTTGAAACGATAGACACCCGCCATCGCCTCGTCTTTATTGTCAGTCTCTGGGATGCCCCAGAAATCGTAGCGGGTCGCGCCCTGCCGTTTGGCCCAACGGATGGCTTCCCATTGCAAGAGGTAATTGGGCATGAGATTGCGAGCTTCGTTGCTTGACGCACCATAGAGATAGATGCCCTGATTGGCGAAAAGGCCAACAAAGATACCGGCCAGCAGGCGTCCTTCGCGTTCCGCTAATAGCAGACGCAGTTGCTGGCGCGGGGCAAAGATGCGCCATGCATCACAGTAGTAATTGCGTGTGTGGATACCGAACTGGTCGCGTGTAGCAGTCGTTTGCATTAAGGCGTACCAGGCAAGCACATCGTCAAGTGATTGCGCGGCACGAACAGTGACGCCCTTGCGGTCGGCGAGACGCACGTTGTAACGCCACTTCTCTTTCATCTGCGCCAACAATGCGCTTTCTTCAGGTGCAAGATCGAGCAAGATAGTACGTACAGGTTGAATAGCTTGAGCCAGGGAAAATTGTTCAACCAACATGCGATCTCTGCATTGGTTGTATCCGTTAATTTCGTCTGAGCCATCTTGAGAGAGCGTATCCATTGCGCAATCCGGCTCGATACGCAAGGCGAGAGCGCCCTGTTTGCTGAGCAACATATGCAACTGAGCAAAAAAAGCCTTGCAAAGTACGGGTTGTGACCAGTCAATTACCGGTCCTTTCGGCATATAGGCGAGATGGCCGAGCCGCAGTGGCACATGTGGGGCTGAGTGACGTAAAACCTGCGCGGCTGCAACAATACGCTGTTGTTCGTCTCTCAGCGCGAGCCGGAGCGGACTCCAGCCGAAATTGGCCTTGAGTTCACCCCAGCCCCAGCTTTGCAGCAGATGTCCACGCGGATGCGCATGAACGAATTGATCCCACTCGTCCTGTCTGGTAGCCGGCACGAGGCGTAAGGTAGCGTGCATATGTAGCTTCCTATGAAAGATTCTGTTCATATGGTACAACAGGCGTCAATGTTCCAGGCATGAGTCCGTAGGGACTGATTATGCTGATGAACGAAATAACCCGCCAATGATGAAACCCGTAGGGGCCGATTGATCGTGCCCGTTGCCGATTGATCGTGCCCGTTGCCGATAAATCGGCCCCTACAGTGGTAGATCAATTCGTTACTGTTCATTATCGGCCCCGACGGGCTCATGCCAGGGGATTGTTTGCGGTGCTATAATAGCGGGTGATGGGCGATAAGCCCTGATATTATACGGACACTTATTTGAAGCACAGAAGTACACGTGTTGGTCCTCTTGACCAACAGGAGGAAAGCAGTGAAGATAGTAATTCTTGGGTGTGGTCGGGTCGGCGCAACACTGGCGGAGATGATGGATCGTGCGGGACATGCCGTTTCTATTGTTGATGCCAGCAGCGACTCGTTTCAGCGTCTCGGCGCTAATTTTGGCGGTGAGACGATACTGGGCAATGGTATTGACGAGGAGGTACTGATTCGCGCCGGTATCAAAGATGCTGATGCTTTTGCCGCGGTGACCAACGGCGACAATCGCAACATCATGGCAAGCCAGATTGCTAAAGAGATTTACAAAGTGAAAAAAGTTGTCTGCCGCATATACGACCCTATTCGCCAGAGTACGTATACTGAACTCGGATTGGAGTCTATTTCTCCGACGATTGTGGGCGCACAGATGCTCTTCGGAGCTATTACTGGCAACAAAGCTGAAGAAATAAACGAGAGAAAAGGATAGAATAGCATAGAATAGGGGTACCCGTATGTATATTATTATTGGAGGAGGTGGCGAAATTGGCTACTACCTCACAAAAAGTTTGCTGAACCAGGGACACGAAGTGCTGCTGCTGGAAAAAGGAGCGAGTCGCTTCAAAGGTCTCGCTGAAGAGCTTGGGCAAGCGGTAGTGCGCGGCGATGCTTGCGAGGCACGCACAATGGAGGAAGTCGGTGCCAACCGTGCGGATGTGGTTATCGCGGTAACTGGCGAAGATGAGGACAATCTCGTCATTTGCCAGATGGCGAAACAACATTTCAATGTTGCACGCACGATCGCCCGTCTCAACAATCCTAAGCACGAACTGATCTTCCAGAAGCTAGGCATTGATATTACCGTCAGCCCGACACGCTCAATTCTCTCGCTGATTGAGGCAGAACTGCCCGGCACCACGTTCGTCTCGCTGATGACGCTCAAACGAGCGGGACTGGAAATTATCGAGATGCGCGTGCCGGTGGATTCACCAATTGTGGGAAAAACGCTGGGAACAATTAATTTACCTCGCACCGGCAATCTCGCCTTGATTATTCGCGGCACCGATTATATCTTCCCCACCGCCGAAACGAAAATTATGGCGGATGACGAGGTCTACGCGCTGATTAGTCGCGAAGGCGAAGATGCGTTGCGCAGAGCATTAGGGACAAGCATTTAATGCCAGTGCGCAGAGCATTAGGGACAAGCATTTAATTGCAGTGCAAGCAATAAGCACATGGGCACAATTTTAGGAAGATGGCGACCACAAGGGTACGCCACTACTATGACACGTGCTGGCGGCGCGAAGCGCCGCACAATCGTCATCATAGTAGTGGCGTACCCTTGTGGTCGCCAGGTACCTTTGCAACCTCGCTGTATCCACCACGTCATCATGCATTTTCGCGGTAGCGCACCCTTGCCAGGTACCTTTGCAACCTCGCTGCATCCACCACGTCATCATGCACTTTCGCGGTGGCGTACCCTTGCCAGGTACCTTTGCAACAGCCCTGTTGCTTGACTGTACCTGTTCTTGCACTGGAATGTCTATACGTCCTCCTCGTTTTCTGCCGGGGAGGATGGTTCCTCCATCATATCGGGAATAGGACGCAGGAGGTCTATGTGTTCTACTGAGACGGGAGTGGCTTTCACGGAGATAGCTATAGTCTCTTTTTGCTCTTTTTTTTCGGAGACATGACGTAAAGGATCAAGATGCTCAACGGGCGTGGAGGCTGACTTGAAAGGACGGCGCGGTTCGTGAACAAGCGTGCCGGTGGAAGTTCGATCTGGCCGCTTCGCACGCGGAATGAGCCCGTTGGGACGCATGACCCAGGGTTTGCGCTTATTTGCCAGCATCATGTCAGCGGTCTCACCACGCGCCGAACGATAAAGGCTGGCGATTACCACCCACGCCGCCGCCACAATGGGTGTCGCCAGTAATGCACCAAATGCGCCGAATAATTGCGCACCTATGATTAAGGCAAGAATCGAAGCCACCGGATGCAATCCCACGGCGTGTCCCACTATGCGCGGCCCTAAAATATTGCTCTCGATCATTTGCACAGCGATAAAGTAAATCACGATCCAGAACGTGCGAGGGAACGGCTCGGGCAACAACAACGAAAGGAGTACAGCGGGTACGGAAGCCAACGCCGGCCCAACCATCGGGATGGTTTCAAATAGAAACGCCAGCACCCCGATAATCAATGCGTAGCTGCGCAAGCCGAGAAAGGCACAGCCTCCTCCCGCCAGCACGCCAATAATCGCGGCAAGCGTCAATTGCCCGCGAATGTAATTTCCAACCACGCGGTTCAGAGAATCCTCAAACAGTTCCGCGTGATTCATCCACCCCTTCGGCACAATGCTGAAAATGCTGTTACGAATACGCTTCCCATCTAATGTCAGATAAAAGCTGATGACTACCACCAGCAGCACATCAATAAAGGTGTTAGTGACAATCAGTGCGATATTCAAAACGTTGCTCGCCAGTGTCGTGGCAAAACTGGTAGCCTGCGCTCTCACCTGATTCAAAGCATCAGTGATATTTGATTGTGGAATGCCGTTATCTACCAGGGTCTTTTGCACTACCGAAAATTGCGTCGGCAACACATTAAAGAAGTTGACAACCGTGCTTTGAAATGTCAGTACCTGTTGTATGAGTGAGAAGATGATCGCATAACAGAGCGCACCCAGCGCCACCAGTACCAGTACGTAAGTAATAAGCGTTGCCAGCACCCGCGGGATATACCTGCTCAATACGTTCACTAGAGGAGTAAGCAAAAACGCCACGGCCATAGCGAGTAGAAGGAGGACGACGGCATCCAGAAATTGGCCGATGATAGACCATGAAGCCCATAATATAATTCCAATGCAAATGATACTGATCAGAATATCGCGGTTTCTTTGCCAGTTTCGCTCCATGCTGATTACCTCACATCATATATCAAGCAAAATGTACCAGAACTACAGGTATTGTGACAGGTTTTCTGCAAAAGAGCAAGTACATCACTAACGAATGAACGAGAGTAATAAACTTGAGACAGATGCTGAGCGAAACTTTTTCGGCAGCTTCGTCGTCATGGTAATAGGAATATGCGGGGATATATTCCTATCTATGTGCGTCTCTTTTAGACTAATGAGCTATACTAAAGGTAAGCTCAATGTAACTGACGTTAATATTGTCTGTTATATCCGTCTATGATAGCATAGGCTCATATCCCGCCCTTGTTAATAGAAAGTGAAAGAGGACTTGCCCATGAACGTGTTCGAACAAGCTGTTCTTTATTGGACACTCCTCGGGTTGTTACTGGTATGGATGATAATCTGCGTACTACTGGCAGTGCGCCCGGAACCCAGGGAACGAACGAGAACTATGCACGAGGAAACACCAGTACCATCAAACACCTTTGCCTTCACACCAATGCCTGCAATGTTACAGGTGATTACGCCTCAACCCGTACCTGTTGCAGTACATGCAGGTCATGAAAGCAACGATATCTCTGCGAATATTCGCTAAAGCATCCATTCTGTAAAATAGAGTTTATCGCGAAAAGAAGAGGGTAACAGGAGCAACAAAAGCGCCGCTCCTGTTACCCTCTTCTTTTCGAACTTAGGGTATAGGAGTCATAATTGTATATTATCCGTGGTGCGGGCAGGACGGAATGAGCCGTTCTCGTTGATAAATACAAAATGACTGCCCCCGACATTGACAATCATATCTACCTTCCCATCCCCATTTACATCGCGAAAATCGAGCGTTACCGGCGTAAGATTCTGTCCAGGTCCAATCAGCGTTGGCCCGATAAACACCCTGGCTTTTGTGGCATCACCACCAGGAAATTCAATTATTTCAATGTGACTGTTCAGGTTCAACGCAATAAAGTGACTGGGGTTAGCTGGTGAATCATTGTGGCCGACCACGGCGTCAACTTGATACGTGCGCGGTCTTCCATAACGCCAGTCATCCTGCGTCACCTGCCACCAACTGGCAAACATGCTCAATACAACCCAACCAAGCACCATAATGAGCATCGCGCCACCAACAAATACCAACCAGTGAAAGTGACGCTTTTGCCCGCTTCTTCGTAGTGCTTCGGTATGTGGAATAGGTACATTAGGTACATTAGATACATCTACATCATCGGTCTGCACAGGGCGGCGGCGTTGAGGCTGCACCGCCGGAATACCAGTCTGCGTCGCACGGCGGCGCGGCGGTATCGTTGGCTGATGCTCTTCGTCTTCATCACGCTTCCTCCACGAGGACTGTGACGATAACGTTTGCACATCGGGTCGCGTGCGCCCTGCTGATCTCGCGTAACCGTCTCCAGTTTGGACATCCGCTTGATGCTGATAACGTCGCGCACTGTTGGGTTGACGGGGCGGCCAGACATCGTCGTACCCCTCATCCTCACCTTCATCCTGGATGGCGTCCGCGTTCTGGAATGACGTTTGGTTTACGGGCGCATTATGCCCGCGTCGCGGTGGTATACGGTTTTGTGCCACATTGGTACCTGCCTCTCATGAGATGTTAGAGTAGGATTTAGAACACATATTCTATTTGCCAGAACTAGTATACATTTTTTAGAACAAAAGTGCAATACCTTTAGTAAGCAATTTTTATGAAGGTGTGGATGTGCAAAAAACTGAGATAAGGTTGTAGCACAACAATAGCACCGGCATCTGGCGAGGCCAGATGCCGGTGCTATTGTTGTGCTACAACCTTATCTCATGGCTATGCATGATGTCGGTTCTGAATAATAGCCGTGAATAGCGCGGTAGCATTGGGTGAACCCCAACCAGTGACAGGGTCCCAACCAGTGGTGGCATTGTAACCAGTGATGCCGCCGGAGCTATTGTTGCCGACGGTGATGTCATGATAGGTAGTGCCGTATTGACTGCTGTTGGCAATCTGATACAGGTCTCCGTTGATAAAGCCGAGAGGTTTGCCGTTCATCTGATTGCCATCAGCTGTCAAGCCAGCCCACTGCGGCGAACCTTCGCTGGTACCGCCAATACCGTAGTAGCCGGCGCTTGATTTACCGAGGAAGCTGAGGTAAACCAGAATGGTCGTACTCGGGTCAGCGTTATAAGAGATATCGGGCAGACCGCGATAGCCCTTCAAAATGCCCTGATCGGATGAATTGAGGTTTTGAAGCTCATAGTCAGGCTCTTTGAAGTACTGGCTGACGCCGCCGCCGGAGCCATTCCAACCAACCTCTGACTGGTAGTTGCCCTGTGTATCAGCGGTAAGGCTTGTGCCGCCAACGGCAGTGACATAGGGATCGGAGGCGGGGAAATTGACGGTGGGGAACGGATAATTTTTCCCCTTGAGGTTAGGATTGGCGACGCCAGAGTCACCGGAAGAACCAAAAACGGTCACATGGTCAGCAGCAGCCTGTTTATAGAAAGCATTGAAGCTTTTGAGGACCTGGATACCGCCGGGATAGTTGTTAAAGAGGGTATTCTCAGTGGTTGCCCAGCTCTGTGAGATGATGTTACCGATGTTATGATCGAGCGCCCACTGCTCAAGAAACAGGAACTGCGGCATTCCCTGGACGCCCTGTGTTTCAGACGTTGGGCTGGTCATCAATGCGATACGGGCACCAGGAGCCATAGCATGGGCCCATTCGACATCGAGCGTCGTTTCAAAGGCCCAACTGACCATTGTCGAGTTGTTGGGATTGAAAGGCTTTGTCCCCAGAGGTGAATAGACCGTCAAGGATGGGGGATTGGGCAAGCCATATCCGGCATCGAAGACCTTCAGGTCATGGGCAATTGTCGGGCTGCCAAAAGAGTCAACGATAATAATCGTCTGCCCCTTGCCGTTATCACCTTGACTGAGCATACCGCTGGCACCATACGCCGTTTGCATCTCCTGCGGGCTATAGCATGGATGACCAAGGTGAGCGCGACAATACGCATCGGTTGGAGGCGGTGTCGCAGTCGTAAGTAGGGGATAGGAGTGTCCCCGGTAGGTAATGGAAAATCCTGGCTGTTTGGCGCTGTTCTGCGCGTGCGACATGGTCGCCATAACGGGCAACATGGCTACTAGCAAGGCAATAGCGATCAAGACAATCGCTATACGCCAGCGAAACTTGTAGACTAGTGATACACTCACGTCTAACATTCCTTTCTGCTGGACAAGAAGTATGTCAAGGGCAGAGGGTTACAACAAAATGCTGGATTCAGCACAAAGCGAATTTCGTTTAGCATTAATCCATTGGCACATATAACTATGCTCCCCCCGAAACACAGTTCTTGCAAAAATGGTACGGAAAATAGTGGATAGTACAAGCTACCATAAAGGTAACAGGAAAAGTGATGAATGTCAATAGGATGAGGAGGGAATTTGTGGCTCATTTTTTTGCATCGAGCGAAGGGCCAGGGTACCCGCAAGGGGATACCCCTACTATACGCGATAACCCGTTCAGCGTATATAGTAGGGGTATCCCCTTGCGGGTACCCTGGCCCATTTTCTTTTCTCGCACATGGCTGTCACCAATATCCATTGACCACAAAACGAATCATCATAAAGATCAATAATCGCCTCGCGGCAGATGCGATCTATTTTTTCCGTACTGGCAACATTTTTGTGCGAGAGAAAGGGCTGAATCAGAGAGAGAAGTTCGGCAACGTGATGATAGATGCGTGTATTGAAAACCGTTCCCGCCGAGATATTAATGCTTGTCTCGCTCCGTTGCACATGGCAGCAATTGACATCACCCAGCAATCGTTCCATGTAGGGCGTCACGTTCGGAGTATAGCCCGCCTGTGTAATCGCTTGCTGCATCAATTCACACCACTGGAAACAGGCAGGGCTATTCGTCGTCGGAAATGTCGCCTCCGTCCAGACAATCTTTCCGCCCGGTCGGCACACGCGCAACAACTCTTGCAGTACAGAGGGCCAGAGCCGCGTCTGCACAGCAGGCGCGAGAAAACGGGCATGCACCACATCGAAACTACTGTCCGGTATTTCCACCATCCGATGCATATCTCCCAGCATAAACGCCGCGTTCCCAATGCGGCATGTGTTCGTCAAGATATGTGCAAAATCTATCGCCTCTGCGTTGCTGTCGAGTCCCACTACTTCTATATCGGGGTACCTGTTCGCCACATCGCGCACCCATTGACCGGTGCCGCACGCGACATCCAGAATCTGCCACACCTCCGATCTATCAAACTCATCGGGCAACAACTGCCCTTGCTCGACCAGATAGTCTTGCAACGCCCTGAACAATTGTTGCTCAAGTGTACGATTAATATCCTCATAATGCTCGATAATCTTGCTCATGGTCAAACCCTTTCCCTGCTACGCTACGGTACGGTACGTTAACGCTCTCGCAACTCTCGCACATCATCCTGCTCGCCTCATTTTCGCCGACCAGCGGCACCAGGCCGTCACGCAACTCCCAGATACGCTCCAGCTTTGCGTTAATAAACTCGTGTTGTGCCGTTCCTTGAGCCAACCCGTACAACCCCAACCATGCCGCCTGTTGCTCCAACTCAATCTGCTGCCGAATACGTGCAATCTCGCTCTGACTCATACGATGGTTTCCTTTCAGACAGATGGCAGTATCATCTGTCATACTTTTCAAATAAATATATTGTCTAAGCACTATATAGCATTACAATATGATGTTTGTCAAGAGACGGTGCTACCATTTTTAATAAATTAGGCAGGTTTTTCAAATCATTAAGCAAGCTTTTCAGAAAAAGCGACGATAGAAGGTATAACTCATATCCATATGTGGTTTCTAGACATTATAATTATGGGTGCTATCCATATGACTTACTGTATGTTACAATGGTGCCATTAAACCTATTCTCTGGATGAAATAAGAACGTATGCAAGTACCCGAAAATGGCAATGCCTCACAGTCTCGGCAAGAAATTACGACACAGGAAGCTAGCGAGAGGTCTGGTCTAAGCCTCAATCATCTTGCCTACCTTTTAAGACAAGGTAAACTCGATGGCAGAAGATTTGGTGACCGAGTGTGGATGGTCTACGTCGATTCCCTTGAAAACTATCTCGCAAAACCCCGTAAACCAGGGCGTAAGCAGAAGAAGCCCGAAAGCCATACTGAGAAACCCACCTCTCATAAAAAAGGGGAGAGACAACACTCATCGGAACCTGATAATTTACAATCTTTCACACCAAACCATGATTCATTGATAAACGGGAGAATTGTCGTAGGATATCAATATGGCGAAAAGCTAGATACTATTTTTACATCCAAAAGTCTCTACGCTTTAGCCTCGCCAAATGCACGCTGGCTTATGGAACTTGCAGACATCCAATGTTTTGCAGTTGATGATTGTATGATTATGACAAATAGCAGAAATTTTGAAGGATGGGAAATGCAAGAGATAAAAACAACTATTCTTGATACACCTGCTCCTATCCCATCTGACCTGGAACTATTACGACAAGAAAAAGGTGCTTTGATTGAGAAAGATTACTTTAATGCGCCTCATTACAGGCTAATATCCTATACGCCATCCTTTAGTGAGCTAGATTACCTCGGTATCAAATTGGCACCCTTAAATTTCTATGACTACTACAGTTTGACGCCATTTTTTGATGAGCCACTTTTAACTGCTTTCGATGGATCAAAAATATCTATTCGGCAAAAATACGGAAATACTGCATTTACATATAGCTCCACTGATAGAGGCATATCGCTCATTCCTACTCCTGTGAGTATTCAAAGCGTTGTGGTTACGAGCGACGAGCAGATAATTTTGATGCAAAGATCCTTTCCGGTAGCATTTTACCCAAATCACTGGTCAGTCTCATTTGAAAAAACAATGAACGCTGCAATTATTGATAAGGATGGAAACATTCTGAAGTCAGGTGATGCAGATTTCTTTGCATGCGCTATTCGTGGGCTAAATGAAGAATTTGCTGTTTCAAACGATGCGATAGCAAGCATTAAGGCCCTTTCCTTGAATGTTGAATACTTGACACTTTCGGTAGATGTTATAACCGTTATCAAGGTCAACTTAAAAGCCGAAGAAATCCGACAAGCCTGGTTGCTGAAAGCTTCGCGTAAAGAGGAAGCTTTTAGATTCGCCCTCCTCTCGACCGATTTACACGCGGTCGTTGAGAAGTTGTTCAGTAGGACGTTGTGGCACCCCACGTCGCGGATGCGACTGATACAATATTTGTTCCATACGTATGGGATTGACGAGGTGGCAAAGGCGATAAAGGCACGACAGGGGTAACACGACAAGGGTAAGATACGGATGAAAGGATGACGATGAGAAAGAAGATAGATACATTTTCCTCACCTGCAACAAATACTATGTTTCCAATGGACGCGGGTACCGGCCAAAAACCATATACGGTAGCGGAACAACGCAACTATCATGTGCTGGATGTTCGTGCGGCAAAAGCCATCGCTTATGTATGGTTACAGGCTGTACAACTGGAAAATGCCATAGATTTTGGTTTGCCGGAGGTTGATGACAGGTATCACGTATGGCGCGTACCGCTCCTGCAAAAAGCTACAAGGGAACGCATCGGTGAAGTCGTGATAGATGCCCATACTTCGCTGGTGCTGACTGATAAATCTTCTACGCCAGCAAGCTTAGAAGCACGCATTCTGGGCCGTACTGAACCAGAGACAACAGGCCCCACATCTTCGCGCAAGAACACGTACAAGCTCTCGAATTTGCGCAATACCATCGCGTTAGGCGATAGTGAAAAGATACTTCAGGAGCTACCAGCAGAAAGTGTTGATCTGGTCTTTACGTCACCACCCTACTACAATGCACGCCCAGAGTACACTGACTACATTACGTATGAAGAATATCTGCTCAAACTACGCAAGGTCATACAGAATGTTCACCGGGTACTTGCTGAAGGGCGTTTTTTTGCCATCAACATTTCGCCAGTTTTAATCCGACGTGCGAATCGCACTGAGGCATCGAAAAGATTGGCCGTTCCTTTTGACATCCACAGAATTTTTATCGAAGAAAGCTATGATTTTCTTGACGACATTCACTGGGTCAAACCAGAAGGAGCCGGTTGGGCCACCGGACGTGGGCGACGTTTCGCGGCTGACCGCAATCCGCTGCAATATAAACCCGTCCCTGTCACCGAATACATCCTCGTTTATCGCAAGCACACTGACCAGCTAATTGATTGGAATATACGTGCTCATCCGCAGCAGGAACTTGTCCAGGCATCACGTATTGGCGACGATTATGAGCGAACCAATATCTGGCATATTCAACCCGCTTACGATAAACGGCATCCAGCCATCTTTCCAACGGACCTAGCAGAGAAAGTGATTACCTATTACAGCTTTAAAGGGGATGTCGTATTAGACCCCTTCGCGGGTATCGGCACAGTTGGCGAAGCCGCCACAAAACTGGGTAGGCGTTTTGTGCTGATTGAGCAGGAAGCGAATTATCTCTCCATTATTCGCGATAGAGCAAAAGACTGGCTGGGACCTGATGCAAGCAGTATTTTTACGATCAATTGCCCACCTATTCAAGTTGATGACAGGTTGATGTAAGCCATGTCAGAAGATAGTGTGTCAAAAAGGGATGTATCAAGCCCTTTAGCCGCCATGATAGACCCCGAAATGTTAGAATTGCTTTCAGGTAGCGGTGTTGAACTCATCCAACAAATCGGTTTTGATGTGATACGGGGCATCATCTTAGACATTTTGACGGGAAGAAATCTGCGAGACTCTACTGAAACGCTCACTCGCAGCCGTCTTGCCGCACTCAATATGGCTTTACTGCATTTGTTTTTACAGGGTACAGCGGACTCCAAAGATTTCGTGCAAAATCTTCCCTCTATAGCAGCAGATACCCTTGCTCGCAAAAGAGTAGCAAAGTCGGAACGTTGGCTGGCAAACTGGTTGCTTGGATTAACAGGTAAGTCAGTACAAAATGTGTTGAGAGATAACTCTCAATTGATCGAAGACTACCGACGTCGGTATGCCGAAACGTGCCGAGAAATTATCGCGAAAAACGCACCTATTTACGGGGAACTTACAGGAACATTGAGGCTAGGAGCGAACAAAGAAGCTGAAATTGACTGGCTCTTTATGCTTTACCTGATGAATACAGTCGGCGCACAAACGCTGACGATCCGTGGGTCTGAAAAGTCTGCATATGGCAAACTTTTTGAGAAACTGGTCTTAGGCTCGCTACTCAGCATTTTAGGTTTTACGTATGAAGTCACTGAGCGCATAGGAGAAGGCATATTCTGGCTCTCATCTCAAGGGGAGAGCCGCGAGAGCGATGCAACGCTCCTCTATAAAATTGGTCAGGGAGTACGCTTTGATATCGGGTTCATTGGTCGCGGGAACTCTGAAATATCTCTTGATAAGGTTTCCAGATTTCAGCGTCATGCAGATATAAAGGGAACAAGCTGGTACATGGCAACAATAATCATTGTTGACCGCTTAAGCCGCGATAGCCGGGTAGAGAGACTCGCAAAAGAGATACAGGGAAATATCGTACAAATGAGCGCGACTTACTGGCCTCAAGAAGTGGCTATAATCCTGCGTGAGAAATTAGGATACGAACACGAACTCGCTCACATGGAACAGGCAAAAATTGAAGGTTATCTGAAAGAAAAGTTGCAAACGGTGCCACTTGAGAGTTTCATCAAACATCTGCCAGTGAACAAAATTCTGGAAGTGGATGAATCTGAATAATTAGTGATCAGCATCAACACAAAAAGTTCGCACGATTTCTAAGGAGTACCAACTATGGACGATACCACCAACCTCAATCCGCCCCCGGTGATAAACGAACTCGCTAAGACAGCCACCATCCTGAACTTTACCCTCTCTTCAGACCAGCTTACTGGCTCCCTCTTACGCACACTGGCAGCCTCTAAACCGGGAGGCGAGCTATTGGAACTGGGAACCGGCGTCGGCATGGGAACCGCATGGCTGCTGGCTGGCATGGGTGCAGCGGCTCATCTCACGACTGTCGATCGCAACGAAGAAACGACAACCATCGTCCGGCGCTTTCTTGCCGCTGACTCGCGTGTAACGTTTCAACTCATGGACGCTATCGCATTCATCCACTCCTGTCACGAGCAGAAGCGCATGTTCGATTTAATCTTTGCTGACAGCGTTCCCGGCAAATTCGCTGCTCTGGAAGAAACGCTGGCGCTCCTCAAACAGGGTGGCCTCTACGTCATTGACGACCTCAACCCGCAGCCCGGTTGGTCTGCCGACCACCCGCCGAAAGTGGAACACCTGCTCAGTGTTCTGGAAGGAAGAGCAGACCTGTCTATCACGAAATTCAACTGGTCAGTAGGACTGCTTGTAGCTGCCAAAAGATAATCAGCCCCTACAAGTCGGGCATCACCAACCCGTGCGCACCCATGGTGAAGAATAGTTCGCCGCCGTGGTGGAGATCATGCTCGATGACATGCCAGATTACCCACTGGCGGGTGAACCTGTAAGGTCGTGTACCACGAACGCCCTCGAATATGTAATCGAGGTCGGCAGAAGTCCAGTGTGCTAATGCATCTTGAACAACTTGCCATGTTGTCTCAAGCCCGCTCACCAACTCGGTGGCGTTCCGCACAGGCGTACCCTCTTCATCCCATGTTGCAAGCTCAACAAGGTCGTCTCCACCTTCGCCCATTAACTCGTGATACCAACCTGCGCGAGTCGCGAGGATGTGCGCGGCAAGCTCGCCAACTGAACGCAGGTGCGGCACAATGCGCAAGGCCAATTGCTCATCAGTCAGTGGCGCAATAGCGGTAGTCAAATAGCCTTGATAGACATCCCAGCCCTTATAAAATGGGGATAGTGAAAGTTGATCTGAAGTCATGGTCATATTTCCTTTCGTTACAGAACCGTTTTCTGAGATGATTTTAGCATCTATAGAGGTTATAATCGGCCCTTATTCACAGGAAAACTTCATATTGAGCAGGCTTATTTACGTTGCATACGGTTTTTACGAGCTTTCATATAGGTGATGAAATTCAAAAGGATGGCACCGGTCCATAATCCCGTAAGTGCAAGCATTAATCCAGGCTCGACTGAGTATTTTGGTGGCAGTATAATGAGCAACAGTGCCGAAACAAACATAGTCAGCAAAAAAACCGATGCTTTTTCCGGTCTCAATTTGTTTATGAATGTCTTAATCAGACAATAAAAAAGAACGTTCACAACCAGAGTATTGAGTATACCAGTAAAGTACCCGATATCGTTTACATTCCAATTAATGAAAATACCGGAAATTATGCTATCAAGTAGTGATAGAATTGCCAGGATAAGACTCAAACGCCTGAGAACAGTGAATTTTTGGGGTAGTTGGATTTTGTCACTAGCTCTACCATAATGATGAAAATGCGCCTCAACGCCGTGATTTTGTTCACTACCCTGCTCTTCGTCTCTGGAATACATATTCTGTGATTGCATTCAGGTTCCTGATTTCAATATGATATTCTTTTAATCACTGGCTTTCCCGCGAGAATGGCAGGATCAAGAACAATGCGGTCTATATAGGAAGGAGGCGGGTGTGTGTTTCATAGCAGAGTGATTATAGCATACTCCTGTTTCGATTGAAAATGCCGAATGGCAGAGAAAATATGAGTCGCCCACACAAGCTGAGCGGTATTTTTCTGCAATCGGGCAGATAGGGAAAACGTGAGCAAAGAGCAGACAACACCTCCACATACTCGCTATACAGGTAGGACAGTACCATAGACGATGCTTTCGTTCTTTACTCTTGCATAAAAAAGTATATCGAACTGATCTGAAAAGTTATGTGAGAAAAAGAGAGGTAGCATAATCATAAACGAAGTTTATGAAAACACAGGTGTTGAGCCTTGCGGTTGATTGCTACCCTACATGAAGTAAAAATATCTATGAGCAAATACCTCCTCTGCTAAGCTCCACTGCACATAGGATCGCTTGGTGGAGTTTGTGGCCCACACAACACCCACGTATCAGAGACGGACAACTTATCCTCTGGCTGCAACGTCAACGATAGAGGGTCTCCTACCTTCAAATGCACGGTCTCTCCTGCAAAAACTAGATCGTCGGTGCCTGAAATAATTGTTCCATAGGCAGTTGAGCCAACGACATGCGTAAAAAGCAACTCCTCATTGAGTCCGCCAACTGGATTACGATTAAAATCATCGCAAGGTGGCGGGTTGGTATCACAAAATCGAAACACCCGACCCGTATACGTTGCGTGTCCATCAAGTTGAAAGATCAATTCGCGAGCGTGTCCAAACCACTGACCCACAAATGGACGAAATGTGCTGGTTGTAGGGGTGGGATTAGCTGACACAAGAAAACACTGATCTGTTTGTGGTACTCCATTACTATTAGTAGACAAACAAGCATCTTGTGTTAAAACTTCTGGATTAGAGAAAGAGGCAGGAATGCTATTCGTCCACCACCAGCCAGACGATGGATTTGTCTGTTGGCAGTTTGATGTTGAAGTTGAAGGAGGAAGGCTTTCCACTTGGAAATGCACATGTATGCCAGTTGAAAAACCGGTAGTGCCAGCGAGTCCAATTGGATCACCCTGGTTTACATGTTCACCACATGTGACCTTTGGCATGGCTGGCTCACCTGAGTAAGGTAGGAGATGTACATAGAGGCTTGCTGTTTTCCCATCGTCATCCGCAATCAACACAAAGTTCGCAGATGCCCAACATTTCTTTAAAGGTTTTTGTATTGGATAACTTTCTTCATTAAGCTGGTCGCATCGGATACTAGAACTATTATTGAAACCAATAACTTGACCACTTTGCGCGGCAGTAATAACAAAGTTAGACTGGCCTATCACAGCAAAATCAAATGCGTATTCGCTTTCGTATGCAGCTATATGATCTCCTTGATTGTTTCCTTGCATAACTTTCACTGTTACTCCTGGCAACACAGGGAGCCTAAACGCTGAGTTAGAAGCAGAGCGTATCAGTGTATGAAAACCTGTGGTAATCAAGAGCGTAGATAAGAGGATGATAGCTGTTGTAGCTCGATGTGTGAGCATACCAATCCCTCCACTTCTTTACGGGTTTACTGATAACAACCAAGAAAATAATGCTTGTCACCTGAGTCAAGCAGTGTATCAGGAACTTGATTGAGTTCTTGACAAAATCCCGCCGAGGAAGGTATCCAAACTACCCAATTTCCATCTTGCAGATGTGCGAGAAAGAATAATGGTTCAGTAGGGATAGGCTGCCCATTTGGGTTTACTCGTTCGTTCGCACTAAAAATAGCCCAATCACCTTGACGGTGAGCAGTGATAATGGTAAATGTATGATTAGTGATAGTGCCTGGGCTGGAAGAAGGAGCCGTTAAATCAGCCTCCCACGCATTCTGAATACCCTGACGATCTTGTTGTGCGAATGAGGTAGGCGAAGTTTGCCACACAATGGTTATGTCAGTAGAGGTACTACGAAGATAGATAATAACCACTCCTACACCAATGACCAGCGCAAGAAATACAATTAGATACAAAATAAGAAAACGCGGTGAGCGCCAGTTCATAATTGACTTTACCCTTCTTCCATATACCCCTCTCTGCTGTGGTAGTACCTGTTGTCTTTGATTTGGAGCAACAAAGCGTCTGCGACAACTGTAGCAAGATGTTGCACTTGGACTATTCATTGCACCACAAGCTGGACACCTTCGAGTTGTACCATACATTCCTCTCTCCTCAGATGCAACGTTCTGTTGCTGCTGTGGTAGTACCTGTTGTCTTTGATTTGGAGCAACAAAACGTCTGCCACAAATACGGCATACGGTTGCATTTGGTCTATTCACTGCACTACAAGCTCTACACCTTCGAGAAATCGTTGACATACGCGATCTCTTTCACAATTAAGACGATACGAACAAATGCACTTTTCTCATATCCAAATGTTTTATTCAAGGTAGTTATACCTGATATTGAAAAAAATTACAATACTGATCAGATGAACCGAAGAAATCAAAGCATTAAAGAATAAGTTGGATGCAATTATCGTTAAAGCGAGACTTACGTTTCTTGTTAAAAAATTCCACTAATCATAATTTTATTACAAACGATTTTTCGAGCAAAAGCATTTCTTTGCATGACTTCTTTCTTTTTCCACGCTATATTATATTCATAAGTAGTATGTACCTTACGTCTGCCATTTACCGATATCGATAATGAAAAACGCTTCCAACCCCAAAAACCCCATACCGTCCTATAACTCGCAATATTTCCCGCTACAGGGTATGTATTGTACGAGGTGCTAGCCTCAAGAAGCGTTGTGACGTGCCGTCTTTGATTCATTGTGCGACGTAGTGGATTTTACATAAAAATATCATACTATTCTACTCACCATTCGCTCAAATTTAGGGCGGTTTTAAAGAATTGCTCTCTCAAAAGGTTGGTTTTTGTACAGTTGGACATCAACCGAGCCTCGCTTTGGCAAAAGTCTTTCACTTTAAGCTCAAGCATGTTTGCCAAGTAGGGAAAGAACGCCACTTTATAGACGTTTTTTGACCTAAAGTGGGGAATGCAATTCATTTTATGCCCTAAAATTTAAGCGAACCGTCAGATTCTAAGAAACTAAATTGTTTGATAGTCATTTCCCAAATTTCTTGATTTTCTTGACGCTCCAACAGCGGAACGATATGAATATTGATAAAGTTAAAAATACAAGATAAAATACATGGGAAAATCGTGGAAGCTTCTTTCAAAAAATCATTGGCTTTCTTCGTTCGCAATACCTCATAACATAAAGCACTAAAATTTTCAATGGTTATATGGTTTCGTTTTATGATATTAAAAGCGTAATTTCCGAAATAGCTTAGGTCGTTCAAGGAAAGCAACAATTCCAGAGTATCTGAACGTAAATTTGCATTTTTAGTATGATATGTTTCTGAAAGAGCGTCCATCATCCAATTAACATAATTAGCGAGTGCTGTAATTTTCTTTTCATGACTATTTTGGCGCTTCCAGTCTTGCTCCATACGCTCAATAAGTGTAAGTAGTTCAAAATCATTTTCTTGAAACCTTATAACTGGCTCGTATGGGAATACAGTGACAGTAGTTGAAGCTTTAGGCCGACTAATCTGTTTTATCATATTAAGAGGAGTTTGTTTAGCTGAGCAATGACTTTTCTTTGTAACAATCTCCTCAACAACGAAGCGAACACCATTAGTAACATCAAGCAATGCCTCGTTCTCGTTATGCCAACCAGAACCTTTAATGGGCTTAGCATCTGTTGGTAAAGCTTGAAGTTCACTTAGTGGCTCAATTTGCCAATAAACATATTCTAAAATGATAGGAATAACTTGCACCTCCCCACGTTTTTTTCGCTCCATTGCTCGTTTCAACTCAATACCATAGCAATACTCCGAACTCATGAAATGAGGACTGATAAGTAAGAGAATGATTTGAGCTGTGTTCAACTGGTCTAAAATCTCCCTCTCCCATTCAGTACCTGCGCTAATATCGCGATCATACCAGAAACTAATAAGGCCACTTCTCTGTAGAGGTTTTAAGTGAGCTTTAAGTTGACTGAGAAGTGCTTCATCTTCGTGTGCATAACAAAAGAAGATTTTTACTGGCATGAACATCCGCCTTGATCGTTTTGTATTTCAATTCAAGACACCATACCGAATTTTGTGTAATGGCGTAAAGCGAGAATGAGTTAAAGCCAGTCCAGTCCTGGCTTCGATGCTTTTCTGTAATTTGCCGTTACACAAAATTCGGTATGGCATCCAATTCAATTGCGTTGTATAGTGGTGATGTGGTTATTATATGATAATCCAGTTATACAGGCAACAAGTTTTGGGTCACAAATGGTTTTTTGTGAGGTGCTATCAACTTTGCAGTATTCTAGATTATAAAGCAACAAATTTATGGGGAATTTGTGTATTGAAAACATCCTGCCCTTTCACTCTCCACTCTTCGATTTTTGCCACTAGGATATCATCTAAAACGTTTTCCTTAGAGCCTGTTAGGGACTCGAACTCAAAAACTGGTCAAGGACTAGAAAAGGCCGTCCATTGATGAAGCATGAGACAAGCGAACACCACCAAATGCAACCCGGCAAGGGTGGTAGGAAGTCGCTCA
>Ga0307372_10001035_pt1 | contig 48741 bp, 42 predicted proteins | sample OX1MG_FD_202533 | JGI IMG/M metagenome (GOLD analysis project Ga0307372, IMG submission 202533) | Soil microbial communities from Risofladan, Vaasa, Finland - OX-1 | ecosystem: Environmental > Terrestrial > Soil > Coastal area > Acid sulfate soil | place: Finland: Risofladan, Vaasa | collected...
GCTGTCGATCAGCATCGAAACCGTCAAAGAGCACGTCCAACACCTGCTGCGCAAAATCAATGCCACCGACCGCACTCAAGCCGCCGTTTGGGCGGTGCGCAAGGGATTGGTGTAAAGCCATCCTTTCGCACCTTGGCAAGCCGGAGAGCCGGCGAGCCGGAGGCGTCAGCCTCCGGGTTTCGCCGCGATTGATGCCACTGTTGTAATTGCGCGTTACTCGTGGCGCGCTTTGCATCATCCGAGCAAGTTCACGCATTTCAAACCGAGAGGTCGATGTGGCTCCCACTTCGCCGATCATGACCGCTTACGAGTTGATCGGTTTGCCTTCGGGGGAAGTTCGCTATGAATTGATCCGCGGCAAACTGCACACGATGCCCCTGTCAGGCTGGGAGCATGGCATCGTGACGGCGGAATTGTCGATGCAAGTCGCGACGTACGTCGAGAAGCATGACATCGGGGTGGTCTTCGCCGGCGGAACCGGCTTCCAACTCGAGCACTCCCCCGATACGGTGCTCGCGCCAGACCTTGCGTTCGTCGATCGGTCGCGCGTCCCGCCGACGGGAGTGCCAGAGGGATACTGGCAAGGCCCGCCCGACTTGGCCGTCGAAGTGCTCTCCCCTGACGACTCGACTACGCAGGTAAACGCAAAAACAGACGCCTGGCTTTCGCACGGCGCCGGAGAAGTCTGGCTGGTCGATCCCAAGAAACGCACGGTTTCGATTCATCGCCCGGCCGAGGCGCCGGTTGTGCTCACGGAGAACGACTCGCTCGCGAGCGGCCTTCTGCCGGGCTTTTCCTGCGGCGTGGCAGAGATCTTTCCGCCGTCAGCGGAAGCGTCTTGACCGGGCTAGACGGTCAATTCGCCCGCGGATGCGCTTTTTCGTAGGCCGCGCGCAAATGCGCCGTACTGACGTGGGTGTAGATCTGCGTCGTCACGAGACTCTTGTGCCCGAGCAGTTCTTGCACGCTGCGAATATCGGCGCCGCCGTCGAGCAAGTGCGTGGCGAAACTGTGCCGCAAGGTATGCGGCGTCGTGCGGCGATCGAGCCCGGTGATCGCCAGGTACTTTTCCAGCATCCGGCCGACGCTGCGCGTCGTCAGGCGGCGGCCGTTGCGGTTCACGAAGATCGGCGCCGACGGGCCTGGCGGTTCTTTGGGGCTGAGCCGCCGCTCGGCGAACCAGGCTTTCAGGGCTTGGGCGGCGAACGAGCCGATCGGCGAGAGCCGCTCGCGTTTGCCCTTGCCTCGCACGCGAGCGATGCCGCCGGCCAGATCGAGATCGCCCTCGTTGAGCCCCACTAATTCGCTGACGCGCAAGCCGGCCGAATACAGCACTTCCAGGATCGCCCGGTCGCGCAAGCCCGACGCTTGATCGGCCGGCGGCGCCGAGAGCAATTTGCCCAGTTCGGCCGAAGACAAAAAATGCGGCAGCGAACGGCTCTTGCGCGGATTGCGCAGCGGTTTGGCCGGATTGGCTTTGGTCCAACCCTCGCGCTGGCCGAAGCGAAAGAAGCTGCGCAGCGATGCCAGCCGCCGCGCGATCGTCGCTTTCGCATAACCGTGCTCGTGCAATCCCGAGAGATAGCCGCGCAGATCGAGCGTCGTGATCTCCTCGGGCGCCGGCGTCTGCCCATAGCGCTCTTTGAGATGCTCGGCGAGCGCCTCCAGGTCTTCGCGATAGCTCTTGATCGTGTACGTCGAGCAGTTGCGCTCGACTCGCAGGTATTGCAGGAATCGGGCGATGGCCGTTTGCATCGTCGCGCAGCTCGATCGATGCGGTTCAGAGCAACTCGTCGGAATCGGTCGGCAGCGGCAGATCGAACCGCCGCGCACGCACCGGCTCGGGCTTGGGCGCCTCCTGGCGGATTTTCTGGCTCAGCACCGCGGCGTCGTACCAGGTGAAGCTCAAATCCGGATTCGACGCATAACGCCCCAGCACGCGCAGCGTTTCCGCGCGGCTGGCGTCGTCGTACAAAAACACGTACCGCTCGGCGCCTTTGACCAGGGCCAGCACGTTGATGTCTTGGGGCACGGTCAGTATCCTCCTTCCGACGATGCCTGGCGAAGCGGCGCAGGGGATCGGCAACGATCCGTGTCGAGCGTCGTCCCCCGGCCCTTTGGTGTTATCGGACGACGGGCCAGCGCCACACCACTCGCGTTTCGCCGGCGCCGCCGCGAGCGGTGAGCATCTCGGTGATGTGCATGTGACAGCAGAAACGGATGAAATCGTCGCTGCGCTGCAAGTAGCCCTGCCAGTGCCCGTGGCGGAAGCCGCCGTAGCGGGAGTCATCGCGAAAATAGACGTAACTGGCTAGCGCCGCAGTAAAATCCGAATCGTGGCCGTTGTAGGTTTTGGTGTGCCGCAGCACCGGATCGTCCGTCGGTTGGCAGGCCGCGGGCGCCGGCGAAGGGCCGGGCGGGGAAAGTCCGCGCGGGTCGGGCCAATCGGCTGGCAAAGATGACGCGGTCGCAGGGGCCGCGCCGGGCGGCGCGGTCGTAGCGGCGCCGACGATCGGCGCCTGATGGGCCACCAACTCGCCGGGCAGCGGTTCGTTGCCGTCCAGAGGCGGCAGCGGCGAGGACTCCGGCGAACCCTCCTCGCCGACCGGCGGAGCCTGCCCATCTTCAATCGGAACGGGCGTAAGCTGCGGCAATTTCGCATATCGCGGCGTTTGCGTCTTCATTTGGGCCCGAGCCAAGGCCATTTCGGCCTCGAAGATCAAGGAACCCGGGATTTCATCTTCCTGTGGAGTGCCCCAAGGCAGCCCGTAGCCCGGCGGAATGGGATGAAAGCACGGATTCGCGGCGTACCATTCGACTTGCAGGGCAAAACGCGGCGGGTAATAGGGGGAGAAGTCGGTCACCGCCCCGACCACTACCGCGTCGACGTCGAGAATCTGGGCCAGTCGGCGAGCTTCGGCCGGACTGCTCAGCGAGAGTTCGTGGGCTTCCAGGGCCTTTTCGACGACGCCGATCGGAATCACCTCGAAGCCCGGAATGCTTTGCAGCTCGTTGAAATACGCCAAAGCGACTTGCCGCCCGTCTACGTCCGGCGCGGTGCTGAGGTTGAAGAACGGCGCCACGGCGACTTTCTGCAGTTGAGGGAACGGGTTATGGAACGTCGGCTGCCGCGAGATTTCGGGCATGAACACGCAGCCCGTCGTCAGCCACAGGCAACAGCAGGCTAAGACCAGACGTTTCATCAGTCTCGGTGGACCTTCATTTCGGTGAAAACTCACGACTCTAGCCGCACGAGCGCGCTGGCGCAAGCGGCTTGGCCTTTCGTGCCGCTGTTATCGGCAAAATCGGCCGGGTTTCTCTAGTCAAACTATTTTCGCCCCACCGTGACGGTGAAAGGAAAATTCTCGTTGGGCAGCTTGATGGCCGTCACGGTGTATTGCCAGTCGCCGGCCTCGGCGTCGGGCACGTCGATCGTGAAGGTCGAATCGCCTTCTTGCTCGAGCGTTTTTCCGCCGGGGCCTTTCACGGTCAGCTTGAGCCGAGCGCCGAGATTCTGAAAGCCCAGGGCGAATTGCAAATGGCCGGCCTGATCGGCGTGGTAGACGGTCGTGGCCGACGCCGCCCCGGCCGAGGCGCTGAACAGATTCTGCTTGGCCGGCGAAAAGCCGCCGCGAACCATCGTCCGTTGCACGCGGCTTTCCACTTCGGCGGTGACCGCGGAAAACACCAGGTACCGCAGCAGCTTCAGCTCGGTCTCGCTGTTCTGCTTCTCGTTGTGGAACGAAGTGAAGATCACCGTGCCGTCGCGATAGGGAAACTTGACGAGAAAGGCGGCCTCCTGCGTTCGGCCCTGCTGCGTTTTGTAACTGCCGCGCAGATAGGTCGTCAGCTTTTCGCCGGCGAACGCCGCCGGATACCAGCCCTCCATGTCGAACTTCAAAGGCATCTCGCCGCCGATCAATTCCCGCAAGCCGGGATCGACCACTTCGGCGTTGACGTTTTGATCGGCCGAGCCGGTTTGCGCCTGGCCGGGCCGGGCGTAGTCGACGAACGCCCGAGAGACAAGCTTGTAGTGCAGATCGGAAGCGTAAAGCGTGCCGCCGCGGCCGACGAATTGCCGCAGGCTTTCGTAGACCGGCGCCAGCGCCTTCTCGTCGGCCTCGTAGACTTCGGTATCCGGCCGGTCGCCTTGGCCGATGTGGCGGCCGAGCCAAGAGACGGGCACGCCCGAGCAAGTCAGAAAGATCACGTCGAATTCGGCGATCTTGTTCTTGTCGAGCAAGTCTTCCATGGGAAACTTTTGGTAGCGGTAGCCTTCGCCCAGCGAGTCGAGCAAGCGGCCCATGTCGTCAAACACCGGCTCCTCGGGCGTAACTCCTAAGCGCAGCCGCCGCACCGGCGCGGGCTCGGTCTGCGGCTCTTCGACGACCTGCAACTGGCCGCCCTCGGCCGGCGCTTCGCTCGATGGCGAGCGGCGATCGAGCGCGAACACGACCGCCAGCGCCGCAACCAGGCCCAGCGCCAAAGCAACGTCGACGACGATCTGCAGCGAGCCGCGGCGGGCGGACGGGGCGTTCATCGCACGTATCTCCTAAGAAAACATTCTGTGGAGGGCCGGGCGCCCTCGCCCGGCGAATGCCGGACATTCTATGGAGGGCCGGACGCCCTCGCCCGGCGAATGCCGGACGGGCGGGGGCGCCCGTCCCTCCAAGAAAACAACCTGTCCCTCCAAGAAAACAACGCATTTTCATTCGTCGGGGCGACGGCCAGTCATGGCGCCTCCTTAAGCTTTCGGTTTGCGCGGCGGAGGCGGCGGCGGTATGGCGCCGGGCCGCACGGGCCCGGCCGACGGTTTGGGGCCTGCGGCGACTTGCGGCTTAGCGGGCGGCGATGCGGCAGGCGCGATTGGCTTCGATGCCGGCGGGGCTGGCTTGCGAATCGGCGGCGGAGGCGGGGCCGGACGCACCTGGAACGTCGGCGCCGCCGAAATGGGCTCCTCGCCGTGCTTCCGCTTCCGCTCGTTGAACCGCACGAAGTTCCCGCCCAGCTTGATGACGTCGCCGTCCTTCAGCACGGCCGGTTGGAGCAGCGGTTGATTGTTCAGCCGCGTGCCGAGCTTGGTGTGATTGTCTTCGACGAGATAGGCGCCGTTGGCTTGGCGCGTGATCTTCACGTGCTCGCTTTCCAACTCGCGATTCATTGGCCCTAGAAACGGCAACGGCAGATGGTCGCCGCGGCCCAGCATCGTCACTTGGCGGCTGAGGATCAATTGCCGGCCGGCCCGGTAGCCGTCGAGCACGGTCAGCCAGGCCTGTTTGAGCACGACCTGCACCAGGCCGATCATGGCGCCGATGGAAACGCCCAGAATGACGAACGCCGCGGCCCGGCTCGACATGCCGGCGCCGTGCGAGACGCCCAGTTGGATCGGCGCGAAGAGTGCTCCGCCGAGGAGTCCGCCGAGCGCGCCGCCGATCAGCCCGTTGCGCAGCTTGTTGGCCGAACGCTCGTAGAGCCCTTCGACCGAGCCGATCGTCAGGCCCATCACCATCCAGCCCAAGGCTCGCGGCAGTCCTAGACCGAACAGCACGTCGCCCAGAAAGGCGCCGAGCGCTCCGCCAAAGCCGCCGCCGACAAAACCAGGCAAGCCCCGCGAGAGGATCTGTTTCCAGCGGCCGTTGGCGGCGGCTGCGACGGCGCCGAGCCCGAATCCGATCGCACAGCCCACCAGCCCGCCGCTGGCCGCAACCTGCAGACGGTCGGCTGCGGCGCCCGAGCGAAAGAACAGCAGTTCGGCCAACAGCCAGCCGACTAGCGCGGCCCAACCGCCTGAAAGCGCCCCGTAATAGACCAGCCGGACGAGAGACATCGATTCTGCTACCTCTTCGCCTCGGCAGCGGACGCTAGTCGTTTCCGGCCCGCGAATCGCGAAGCAGGGCCTCGGTCTCCAACTTCAGCAGTTGCCGCCGCAAGCGTCCTTGCACTCGCTCCAGCGAACGCACCACGGCCAGATACTCGGGCGACTGCCGATCGAAATCGGCATCGCGAAATCGCTCGACGGCCGTCGCCATCCGGCGCCGGGCCAGTGCCGCGTCGCCTTGCGCCAAGTCGGCCAGGACCCACCAGTAATGATACTGGAGTTTGCGCGGCGATTCCAAAGCCGCCTGCCGAAAAGCTTGCGCCGCCGCGGCGTAATCGCCGCGCCAGAAGCGATTCATCCCGACTCCGTAGAACCAGCGGCCATTGGCTTCCGACGGCTCGACCACCTTCAGCTCGGCGCTTTTCGGGCTGATAGCGAGCGGAACAAAATCGGCGGCGGGCGGATTCTCGGCCGAACCGTCGGCCGCGGCCGCTTTCACCCAGGCCGGTTCGGCGCGCATCAAGCGGCCGCAAAGCGCTTCGATTTCGACGTCCTGGCCTTCCTTGGCGATGCGGCCGCGCAGCATCAAGTTGAGTTTGCTCGGATCGTTCGCGTCGGCCGCGTAATACCCGTCCGCAATCATGCAGCCGCCCAAGCGGGGTTCCGTTTCCACAGCCAGTCGCAGTTCGGCCATCAGTTCGGAGAACGGATACTCGCGGTCTTGCTCGGCGTCAACGCGATAGCCGCCCTGGGGCGACCAGGCGCGAATCAGCCCGTCCAGTTCCTCGCGTTGCGTTGCGGCGCGGCCGCGGTCGAGCACGCGGCGAAAGAGGTATTTGTCCGGCGCCGCGGCGTCGGGCGAGTTTTCCAGCTCGACGAACAGCCAGGCGCCGTGCAGCTTTACGTTATCGCGCATCGCGCGTGCGATCTCGCGATCGATCACGTTGATGTCGAAGCCTGCGGGCTGCGCGGCGAGCAAAGGGGATGGAAAACACGCCGCCAGGCAGGCCCACGCAATCAGCCATGCCCGCGTCGATCGCCGCGGTATTCGCCGCAAAGTCATCCGCTGCTGTCCTTTCATCCTCTGGCGAGCCCCCGGAATGCTCCGTTTCAGAGTATTTGGACCGCGCAGCAAATGCAACTAGATACGGCCGAATTTGCGCGCCGTTTGGGGCTCGGACGCCCGACGGCGGTCGAGAATTCGCCGCCGGCGCCGGGGGCCAGGCTCGGCCACGACCAGGGCGCCTTGCCGGAAGCGGCGGCGTTCATGGGGCGCGGATTTCGGCGAGCCACTCCCCGCGGCGCCGCCGTTACAATCCGCACGATCCGCATCGCTTAAGTCATGTTGTAGAACTCGTCGCTCGAGACGAGCGCGATTTCCAGTTGCTGCGGCGTGATGCCGGCCTGCAATTGCGCCAGCCAGAAGGCGGCGCCGGCGGCGTCGGCCGGCCGGTGCAGATATTGCTCGTAAGAAGCCTCGACCACGTCCGTCAGGTACTCGGTCGAGGTCAAGAACGTCTCGACGATCGGTGCGCGAGGCACATTGGCGTTCAGCAGCGTTATCCAGACATCCGCTTCGCTGAGGCTGGGCGTCCGGTTCAACAGATTGCTGTACAGGCTATAGACGAACCCGGCGTTCCCGCCGGTGCGCAGGAAGTATTCGTCCGACGAGAGCAGCACGAGCTGGATCTGGTAGGAAGTGAAGCCGGCGTTCATCAGGTTGAGGAACGTAGCTAGTCCGACCGGGTCGGCGGCGCGGCCGAGGTACGACTCATAGAAGCCATTGATCAGATTGGTTCGCGCTTCGGTCGAGTTGACGAACGCAGAGGCGACCGACACGCGGCTGGCGCCGCCGGCCAGCACGTCCACCCAGTACATGATCTGGGAACTGCTGGTCGAGCCCGCCGGCCGATCGAGCGTGTCGACATAGAGGTTGCTCACATAGTTATAGTCTTTGCTGACGAGCGTGACGGTCGCGGGCAGCAAGCTCGAACTGACGCCGTCGTTGGCCACGAAGGTAAAGCTGTCGCTGCCGTCGAAGCCGGCGTTGGGCGTGTAGGTGAACGAGCCGTTGGCGTTCAGCACGAGGACGCCGTGCGACGGACCGCTGACCAACACGGCGGTAAACGTAGCCCCGCTGGCGCCGGTGGTTCCCTGCAGCACGCCGGGCGCCGCGACGTTCAACGCCGAGCCGGACGTAAAAATGTAGCTGTGGTTCGCCGCGATCGGCCGCAATTGCGGCAACGGGTCTGCCCACAGCTCGTTGCCAACCGTGCCATTATTGGCCGCCATGAACAAGAAACCGTCGGCGGTCGTCAAGTTCTGCGGATTCGAACTCGGCAAGCCGGGGTAGATGTCGGTGACCAACACGGTGCCGGCGGCCGTGCCGTCGCTTTGCCACAGTTCCACGCCGTGAACCCCGTCGTTGGCCGTGAAAAACAGCGTGCCGTTGCCGTTGATCAGGTTGGCGGGGCTCGAACTCGGCGAGCCGGGGTAGATGTCGAGCACGAGCACGGTGCCGGCGGTCGTGCCGTCGCTCTTCCACAACTCTTGGCCGTGAATGCCGTCGTCGGCGGCGAAAAACAAGATGCCGTCGACGTTCGTCAATGAGCCCGGGTTCGAACTGGCGCCGGGCGAAGTCGTGTTGATGTCTTTGACCATCACCGTGCCGGCCGCAGTCCCGTCGCTCTTCCAAAGCTGCGTACCGTGTACGCCGTCGTTGGCGGAAAAGAACACGATGCCGCCGACGTTGGTCAAGTTCGCCGGATTCGAGCTGCTCGCGCCGGCGAAAATGTCCGAGACCATGACGGTGCCCGTGACCGTGCCGTTGCTCTTCCACAGCTCCGTGCCGTGAACCCCGTCGTTGGCCGTGAAAAACAGCTCGCCGCCCGCGTTGATCAAGCTCTGCGGGTTGGCGGTGCCGGCGCCCTGGTAGATGTTGATCAGCAGGTGCGTGCTGGCCAGCGTGCCGGTGGTGATGTACGGTTCGCGGCCGGTCGTGCCCGCGTTGGCCGTGAAGAACACCGTCCCGTTGACGTTGGTGATGCTGGCCGGAAGAGCGGCGCCGCCCGAGGTCGGCTGCAGATTGCTGATCATGATGGTGCCGCCGGCCGTGCCGTCGCTTTTCCAGACCTGCAGGCCATCCGTACCGTCGTCGGCAGTGAAGTACAGCGTGCCGTTGACGTCGGTCAAATCGGTCGCGTTGAAACCGCCGCCGGCTTCGTTGATGTCGGTGACCATCGTCGTGCCGATGGTCGTCCCGTCGCTCTTCCACAATTGCACGCCGTGCGTGCCGTCGTTGGCGGTGAAGTAGACATAGCTGCCCGACGTCGTCAGATCGGTTGGATTGGAGTCATTGGCGACGGTGGTCACGCCCTGCACGTGCGTGCCGGGGTTGATGTCTTTGACCAGCACCGCGGCCGTGCCGTCGCTGCGCCAGAGTTCGTTGCCGTGCTGGGTCGTTGGGTCGGGCCCGTCGTTGGCCGCGAACAGCACGTTCCCGTTCAAGGAGGCCATATACGACGGGTTCGAGCTGGGCGTCCCGGTCCAGATATCCTGGACTAGCGTTGCGGCCAGCATGCATCGGCTTTCGAGTTCCTGGAAGCCCGCACTCGTCGAGCCGAATCCCAGCGGCCGTTGGCGGCGAGGTTGGCGTCGCGCAGCTCGTTTCGCACTTTTGCTGGGGCGCAACGGACCGAACGGAAGATTCAGCGGCATGGTCGCGGTTCCTGCTTCTCAGGCCTTGGCAAGTAAGCCTCCCGCAAGCGGCGCGCCAAAAGGCGACGGCGGACGCACCGGGTCCGTGCGTACCGTCGCCCAAAAACGGCCGCGGGAAAGCCGTATCGCCTTGAGCAATCGCAACCGTTTGGGTGGACGTTGCGACTGTAGGTAGGGTACGTTTTTTCCTATCGACCGCCGCACGAACGGAACATCAGTATTTCACCTCAGCCTTTGCCCCAAGAGGATAGCCGCCTCAAGCCATAAAGGCGTCAAGAGATGCGCTTTCGCGCGGCGAGATTGAAGGGCCCGGAGACCAGGCGCCCTCGCCCGGAAACCAGCCGTGAAGGGCGTGGCGGAGTCACCTGCGTTTCGTCTTTTTTGCGCGGCGCCGCCTATTCGCCTTGCACAATCATCGACGATGCCGGGCGGGGGCGCCCGGCTCTCCACAACCCAATGCCGGGCGGGGGCGCCCGGCCCTCCCCGAAGCAAGGAGACGAAGTCAGGCCCCTAGGGCGTCTTTCAGCCGGTCGAAATCGGCGGCGCGCGATTGAAACTCGGCTTTGAACTCGTCGAGCGTCTGCCGCAATTCGGCCAACTCGTTGCGCAAATCGGCGATCTCGCGCCGCAAAGTTTCCGCCTCGTTCGCCGCATGCCCGGACGGCGGGGCCGCGGGCGGCGCCGCCGCGCGAACGGGCGGGGCGCTCGTGGCGCCGGCGGGCTCGGCCGGTTGAACTGCCGCGCCTGAGAACTCGGCACGCTGCTTTTCCAGCTCGCGCGGCTCGTAAAGGGCGTGCGTGACGACTGCCCCGCGGCCCGCGGGAGTCAGCGGGATGACCAACCCCTTCGCCTTGAGCGAATCGAGCACCGGCCGCAACGCGGACAGATCGGCGATCGGTTCCATCCGCGCTGCCCGGCCGCGCAGCTCGCCTTCGGTCTGCGTGCCGCGCAACAACAGTTCGGCCATCACCGCCAACTCGACCTTGTCGACCCCCAGCCAATCGTACAGATAATGGCGATACTTCGAAACGCGTCCGGCGCCTTGCAAGACGGCCACGGCGCCCAGCTCTCGCAGCCGATCGAGCGATTCCTCGACGTCGTCCGGCTCCAACTGCATCAGCGGATAGCGATTGTTCTTCTGATTGGCGCCGGCGCAGAGGGCGTTGATCGACATCGGGTAGGCGTCGGGCGTGGTCTTGGCCTTTTCGGCCAGCACGCCGAGCACGCGGCGGTCGCGGGACGAAATCGGCTGCCAGCGCGGCTGGGGTTTGGCGGGGTTCGCGTCAGTGGACATAGACATTCAAGGACTCTGGAGTGGGTGTTCCGGAATGCTCTCGCCTTCAGGGGCCTGAAGTTCCACGGTCATGGAAAATATTTTAAGGGATGGCCTGAGCATGGTCAGCCCGGTGCGTGCAGAAATTTGCCAAGCAAGATTCGGCGGGATTGTAGCTGAAATGCGGCGCGGCCGGACAGAGACCTTCGCGCCCGAGGTCCGCGACGCCTTGAAAAAAGCCCTCGAATAGCCACGCAGCACGATGCGACCGATTTTTTTCACGCGGCCGGGGCGCGTCGCGCATTGCGAGCTAGGTTTTCTCACTGCGGCCGGGTCAGGCCGCGGACCCCATTCCCGACTTGCAAGGGCGCCCGATATGTACCAGGCCAGCGACGTAATGACGACCGACGTGACCACGATTGGCCCCGAGGCGACCGTGGAAGAAGCGATCCGCGTGCTGCTGGAAAACCAGATCAGCGGACTGCCGGTGATCGATCCGCGCGGCATGCTCGTGGGCATGATTAGCGAGTTTCAGTTGTTGGAAACCGTGTTCGACCCGCAAATTCGCGACGAGTCGGTGCGAGGGTTCATGACCAAGGACGTGATCGCGGTCGACGAAGGCGCGCTCTTGGCCGACGTGGCGAGCTTGTTCATCATGCACCGCATTCGCCGCGTGCCCGTGCTGCGCGACGGTCAGCTCATCGGTCTGATCACGCGCCGCGACCTGCTCCGCTACGTGGCCAAAGCCGGCGACCAGATCGACACCTTCCTGAACGAAGTGCGCCGCTACGCGACCGAACGCTCGAAGGAAGCCACGCTCTCGGTCGGCTGAGCCGTCTCATTTTGAGTCGGGCTTGTATCTGTTTGATGGCGCAAACGACGCCTTCGGCGCTCCCTACAGCGCCGCCGACCGGCGGCAAATAAGCCGGAGTGAGAACGTCACTTCGCCGGTTTTTACCGTCCGCGCGACGCGCTGCACGGCAATATCGCAGCGCTGTTGCGACTCCTCTCTTCCTCGCGGTATGATTGTTGCTTGGTGGGTGGCGGCAATCGTATCTGGCGACCTTCGGTCGCGGTTGAATCGAAAGGGGAAGTGCGATGCGGAAAGTGCGTCTTAGCGCCGTTGCGTTGGTTCTGACCGCCGTATGGCCTGCGGCCGATCTCCGGGCGGAAAGCGATCTGACGGCCAGCAAATTGGCGACCGCCGTCGAGCGGTTGTTCGAACTCGGTTCCGAGCCTTCGCCGAAGTCGCTGCACGCCGTGCAAGATTATTACCGAAAGTTGCCCGAGGCGGTTCGCAATGATTCGTTATTGCGATACGCGTATGCCGTGGTGTTGATTCGTCAAAAACGGCTGTTCGACGCTCGGCCGCTGCTCGAGCAGGCGGGGGAATCGCGGCCGCACGATTTGGAACTCTGGCAAGCCAAGGTCTGGCTGCATTTGACCTTGGGCGATCGGACCAAGGCGCTGGCCGAGCTCGGCCAGTTCGAGCGATCGATGCTCGAGAGCGACTCGTCCGAAAAAGGCGACGCGCCGAAAGCGGCGGCGGAATTCTGCGGCAAGATATTCGCCTTCTTGGCCGGCCCCTGGCACTCGCGGTTGCACGCGGCCGATTTGGAAAAGTTGCGCGACAAACTGCGGGGCGCCTTCGAGACGGAAGATCAGGCGGCTTTCGACGAGGCCGAGCGCGAGGTGTTGGCAAAATTCGACGAGTTGCGCGGAAAGCACACGTCGCTCAGCCAGCAAGCTCACGACGAGGCGCGAAAGCAATTCGCGCAGGCCCGCGCGGACTTGTTGAAAAGCCAAACCGGCCTCGACGAAAAAAAGCAGGACTTAACCGACAAAGACGCCAAACGCTCGGCAGATGCGAAAGCAAAATTGGCCGTCCTCGACGGCAAGCTCAAGAAGTTGGAACAGCAATACGAGGCCATCGCCGCGCAAATGGTTCCCTTGGAACTCCAGCGCGAAGCGCTGACGGCTCAACTGGCCGCCATCGCCGTTGGAGATGCCGCCCTCATCGCGGACCCCCAGCTCAGAAACGACCTCCGTATTAACCTAGATTGGGGCCTGCCCGGCCAGCGCGCCTACAACATGATCGAGCGGATGCTGGCGCCGATTGTCGCCCAGTTGACCGTGCTGGCCGGCAAGGCGGCGGAGGTTGTCGACGGCGTCGCCGAGTTGGAGGCGGAGCGTCAGATGCTCGTCTTCGGCCGCGTGCAGGACGCCGGAAAGATTGCCGTAAAAAAGAGGAAGCTTGAAAAAGAACAGATCCAGTTCGACCGCAACAGCAAGCGGCTGAAAGCGCCGAAGGGCGCAAATACGGCTCAATCGCGAGCGGCCGCCGCCAAGCTAACCCTATTGAACACCTATCTCGATTTTCCATTCGAGCGTGAAAAGGAGCGAATCCTGAGCATTTCGGCGGCCGAGTAGCGTCTTTAGATGGGAAACTGGCTTTTTCCGGGGGAGTTCCATGTTCATCCAGCGTTGGGCCGTAAGGCATCCAAGGATTGCTCCGCGGCGCGGAGGCAAGTCGTTGAGAACTCAGAGCGTGGCGGCGGTCCTCGCCGCCGGCGCTATCGTTGCGTCGGCGGTCCTCGCCGGGGTCGCCGCAGCGGCAGCCCCGCACGCCGAACAACAAGCTGCGGAGTTGGTGCGCCAAGGATTAAAAGCGGAAGTCGACGGCAACCTGCCGGAACGCAAGCGGGCGTTGTCGCAAGCCGTGGAACTCGCCCCCGACTACGCCCCTGCGCGGTGGAACCAGGGCTTCGTCCAGCGCGACGGCAAGTGGGCGAATTTCGCCGAATCGCACATTCCGCCGGGCGACGCCGCAGCCTTGGAAGAATACCGACGATTGCGCGGCACCTACGCCGACCGGGCCGACGCCCAGTTGGAACTGGCCGATTGGTGTCACCGCCGCGGACTGAAGGACCAGGAGCGTGCGCACCTGTCTCGCTCGCTCGAATTGAATCCCAATCAACCCGCGTTGCGTTCGCGTTTGGGCATGGTCTTCGTCGAAGGCAATTGGCTCTCGCAGCAGGAAGCCCGCGAGGCGCGCGAGCGCGGCAGGCAGGCGCTTGCCGACTTGCGGCATTGGGCGCCCAGGTGCGAGAAGCTGCGATCCGCGGCCGCTCGTCTGACAGGCCGCCAGCGCGAAGCGGCGTTGGAACAGATCCGTTCGCTCCGCGATCCCGCCGCGATTACGGCCTTGGAAACGATCGTGGCGCCCGCCAATGACGACGCCGGCCTGGCGGTCGTCGAGGCGCTGGCCGAAATGCAGCGGCCCGAGGCCGACATTGCGCTGGCGCGTCTCGCGTCGTTCAGCAGTTCGGAAGAAGTCGCCGACGCCGCGAAGGCCAAGCTGAAAAAGCGGCCGCTGTATAACTTCGTTCCTTCCATGCTCGGCTCGCTGGTGGCGCCGGGCGGCGAACAGACCACGATCGTCTACAGCCGTAATGGCCGGTTGCTGTTCCGCCAGACATTCATGCACGAGGGAGTCGATCGCAAGCATCTGGCCGTGTTCGACAACGCATACCAATTTATCAGATTCGGCCGACTGGCACGTAGCGAAGCCATCCGCCCGCGCGGCGACGAACTACTTGCTGCCAGCGAACTGGGGTCAGCCGCCGTCGCAGGACGATCGAGACTGATGGAGGCGCAGAACCGGCAATTCGAACGCACCAACGAGCGAATCTGCAAAACCCTGAACGACGTGACCGGCCGGAAGCTGAGCGCCAATCCTCGCGAGTGGTGGAAATGGTGGAACGATTTTACGGAAACCCTGGTGAAAGGGAAAAAGCAACTCGAGATGGTTTACGCGGGAGAGGAACTGCCGATTCTGAGCATGCCGACTCTGAGCGTGCCGCCGATTCATTGCAACTGCCTCGTCGCCGGCACGCCCATCTGGACCGACCGCGGCGCCGTGGCCGTCGATAAAATGCAAGTCGGCGATCGGGTGCTGGCGCAAGATCCCGATACCGGCGAGCTGGCCTATAAGCTCGTGCTGCGGACCACCGTTCGCGAGCACAGCGGGACGATCACGATCGGCTTGCCCGGCGGCGGGCAAATCATCGCCAGCGGCGGGCATCCATTTTGGGTCGCCCGAAACGGTTGGGTCAACGCCCGGCACTTGAAAGCCGGCATGCTGCTGCACGGCGTGGATGGAGCGACCGAGATCGAGTCGGTCGAGATTGACGACCAGGCGAACGTAACCGTTTTCAACCTGGTCGTCGAAGACTTCCACGATTACTTTGCCGGCGAGGGGCATCTGTTGCTGCACGACATCACGCCTCGCGGGCCCGTACGCGGGCCGCTGCCAGGGCTGGAAGACGTTCCGCAGGCCCAGCTCAAGGGTCGCACGGCGAAAACCGCCCGCGGCCAGGACGACTAGTGCCTCTTCAAAGCCATTTTAACAGTCGGGTGGCTGGCGGCTGAGCCTAGCCCGGATTATTCATCAGCCCACACCAACCCGAAGCGCAAGCGAGGCGGAGCAAAGCACTTACCTCGCTGGCGCTTCGGGTTTGCATGGAGCGATTTGTCAAGTAATAGCTGGGCTGATGAATAATCCGGGCTTGGCGAAGCTCCAGGCCACTGGGGCATCGCTTCGCTCTGCCGCCAGCCACGCTCGCCCATCAACTCAGACTTGAGGCGGCTCTAGAACAGCGAAATCCGCCGTTCGATAATCGGCTTCCAGAGCGAGCCGATGCTGGCGAGCAAGTCGCCGACGACCGTTTCGATCTGCGGCCGCGCGGCGGCCAACGATGCCGAGCCCTCCATGCCGACTTTCACATCGACGATTCGCGGCCGATTGACCGGAGAGCCGATCGCGCTGACCAGGCAGCATTCGGCCGCGGCGACGCCCGGCACGTGTTCGACCAGCGCCTCGGCGATGAGCATCGCGGCCACATTATAAAGCTTACCCACGTGGGTGACGGGGTTCTTGCCGGCGGTCGCTTCCATGGTCATCGGGCGGCCAGGCGTGATCAGTCCGTTGGCTCGATTGCCGCGGCCGACCTCGCCGTCGTCGCCCGCTTCGGCCGAGGTGCCGGTGACGGTGAGAAACACGTTGCCGCTTTCCGGGTCATCGGCCGCATTGAGCGAAATCTCGACCGGCGAGGCGAGCATCGGCTCGGCGATGCCGCGGATGGCATCGATCAGCAACGACTTCTTAGCGAGGTAATCTTCGCGGTCCGACACGAACCGGTCGACGAATGCGCAGGCGACCGTCAACTCGACGCGGTCGCCCGTGCGAACGCCCATCAACTTGATGTCCTCGCCCGTCTCGGGATGCTGCGTTTTGAAATCCGGATCGTTGAGCCGCCGCTCGACCTCGTAGACGGTCCGTTCGAGCTTGCTCAGCGGCGCATAACCGACTCCGCACGACGTATCGTTGGCCAGCCACAGTCCCGTTTCGCGCTGCCGCAAATAAAGCTGCACCAAATCCGACGAGCCGGGCCGCGTCTGCACGTGGAGCCGGACGTGCTGCTCTGGATCGAGGGCGTGAAATCGGCGCCGCAGCCAATCGAGACAACTCGCACGGGCCAGTTCCTCGATGGGAACGACCGCCGAGTCGAACTCCGCCGTCGCCCTGCCCGACATGTAGATATCCAGCGGCGCCAGCACCTCGCCCCCGCCGAACGCCGCCCGGGCAGAGCCGCCGCAGAGCAGCGCCTTGTCGACATTGTGGTGCAAGATCAGGCCGAAACGATCCAAGTAGTATCTGGACAGGGCCAGGCTGAATTCCTCGGCCAGCGAATCGCAGATCGTATCGGGATGGCCGAGTCCCTTGCGTTCGACAATCTCGACGCCCTGTGCGTCGGACATGCCGCGGCCGATGGGGGAGAGAAGCACGTTTTGCATCTGCAATTTCAACCGCCTGCCAAAGTGAATTGATTCCAGCGCTGGTCGGGGCGCCGGATACGTCAAGATCTCATGACGATCCAAGCATTTTCGCCGCAAATCCGCACGGTTCGCCGCACACTGCGCGCTGAACCGCACGTCCATCATACCGCGTCCAATCGCCTGACGTTGCGAAAGCCGTGCCGGAATGCCGGCGCCGCGGCGTCCGCGCGGCGAACGAGCGCAGCGTCAACGGCTGGCACAAGACCTGCTCGAAGTCGCCCTTACTAACCCGAAGCGTCAACCATACAAGGAGCACTGCGATGAAGACGGATACGCAACTGCGCCGCGACGTGTTGGACGAGCTGCAATGGGAGCCCTGCGTCGACGCCAATCAGATCGGAGTGACGGCCAAAGAGGGCGTGATCATGCTTACCGGGATGGTAAAGACCTTCGGCGAAAAGCTCGCCGCCGAGCGCGTGGCCAAACGCGTATACGGCGTCCGCGCGGTCGCCAACGACATTCAAGTCCACGTGCCCGGCGCCTTCGAGCGAACCGACCAGGAGGTCGCACAAGCGGCGCTGCACACGCTCAAGTGGGATGCGTTCGTGCCCGACGATCGGATTACCGTCACGGTCCGCGACGGGCGGATCATCCTGGAGGGGACGGTCGCTTCGCAATACGATAAAGAAGCGGCCGCCTGCGCCATCCGCAACCTGGTGGGCGTGAAGGAAGTCGTCAATTCGATCGTGGTCGAGACGGAGGCCAGCCTCGGCGAAATCAAGGAGCTGATCGAGTCGGCCTTCCTGCGGAGCGCCGAACTCGACGCCCGGCGGATCGCCGTCGAAGTCCACGGCGGCAAGGTCGTGTTGCGCGGCCACGTGAGTTCCTGCGCCGAAGAGGAGAAGGCGGCCTGGGCCGCCTGGGCGGCGCCCGGCGTTACCGAGGTCGACAACCAGCTCGTCGTGACGCCATGACCCGAGCGCCGTCGTGATGCGTCTCCGCTCCCCGGCGGCAGCGCCGCTCGAAGGCTTCATCGCCCGTCGAGCGCCTTTCGCCAGAGCGTGCGAATCGGCGCGCTCGCTGTGCGAGGCGTGAACGCCTCACAGGGCTTTGCAAGCGGCGAGCGTCAGCGCCAAAACGAAGCAGCGGTCGCCGCCGCGGGGATGACCTGCGCGACGGCGCTATTTCGCGAGCTGGCAATCGCCCGCGGGCCGTTTCTGCGGCAACGGCCCGCGGTTTGCTTTTCGATAGGGCAAAGTCTGCGATTCCCAAGCGCCGCTGGATGCGGCGGAGTCTTGAACCATTAGGAGTCCAATCATGGCGGCCAACAGCAACACGAAAACCAATGAACCCGCGCCCGCCGAGCCTTCGCGGACGGCTCGCCCTTGGTATCGGCGCGACCCTTGGACGGATCGATTGCCCTTTCCTCTGGCGCGGCTCGAGCGCGATTTCGAGCATTTGATGGAGCGAGTTTTCGGCAGCGAGACGCGGCGGTCGACGTGCTGGGCCGATTTTGGGCCCGCCGTCAGCCTGGCCGAGACCGAGGATCGATACGAGATCAACGCCGAACTGCCCGGCATGAGCCGCGAGGAAGTGCGCGTCGAACTGCGCAACGGCGATCTCTGGATCTCCGGTGAAAAGAAGAATCCGGAACAGGAAACCGGAAAGACCTTGCACCGGGTCGAGCAATGCTACGGCGAATTTCGCCGCGCGATTCCGTTGCCCGGCGCCGTGGACGAGGCGAAGATTGAAGCCGCGTACCGCGACGGCATTCTGAAGGTCACGCTGCCGAAGAGCAAGGAAGCGCGGCCCAGGCGGATCGAGGTGAAAAGCTGATCGGGCGCTTCACCGCCGGCGCCGGGCGCGAAGCAAGGCTTCACCGCACCGCGTCGGACCAATCCCATTCGTAAAGCAGGTGGCCGCTGGGCGCCAGGCCCAGCCGCCGATACGCGGCGATGGCCGGCGCGTTGTGTTCCTCGACATAGAGCCGCAGGCCGCAGACTTCCGGGGTCGATCGCGCCAGGGCCGCGAGGTGTTCGAACAACGCGCGAAACGCGCCGCGGCCCCGATAATCGGCGACGACGTAGACGCTCTGAATCCACCAGAACACGCCGGCGCGCCAGTCGCTCCACTCGTAGGTCAGCATCGTCTGGCCGACGATTCGCCCGTCGCACTCCGCCAAAAAATAGCGGCACAGTTCCGGGCGCGACAGCGCCAGCCGGACGCCGCGCTCGAGTGTGGCGGGGTCGAGCGTCTTTTGCTCCGATTCGAACGCCAAGAGCCGATTGAATTCGGCGACGATCACCGCATCGCCCGGCGTCGCGTCGCGAATTTGCAGTGGATCGATGGGAGCTGTCACGACATCCTCCTGAGCGAACCTGGCGCCGGCCGCCGGCCGCACGCGAGCGAAACGGCCAAAACGCCCAGAGGCTACGCCGTTTTCTCGTGCTCGTTGACGATCCGCCCGTCGCGGATTTCGATCACTCGCTCGGCGCGGTCGGCCACTTCGTTGCTGTGCGTAATGACGACCAGCGTCTCGCCCTGCTCGTCGTGCAGGCGATCGAAGAGATTCAGGATTTCGGCGCCGGAGCGAGAGTCGAGATTGCCGGTCGGCTCGTCGGCCAACAGCAGGGGCGGCCGATTGGCCAGCGCCCGGGCGATCGCCACGCGCTGCCGCTCGCCGACCGAGAGTTGCATTGGCAGATGGTTGATCCGATGCTCTAGCCCGACCGATTTGAGCAGTTCCAACGCCCGGTCGACGCGTTCGGACAGCTTGAGCGAACCCTCGAACATCGGAATTTGCACGTTTTCCGCCGCCGTCAAGGTCGGCAGCAGGTAGAACGACTGAAACACGAAGCCGATCTTCTGCGAGCGGAAAGCGTCGAGCGAGCCCCAGTCGGCCAGCGGACGCCCTTCGAAGTACACGTCGCCGCTGGTGGGTTCGTCGAGCGCACCCAATAAATTCAGCAGCGTCGATTTGCCGCTGCCGCTGGGGCCGACGATGGCCAGATACTCGCCTCGATGGATGTCGAGCGAGACGTCGTCGAGCGCGTTGACGTCGCCGTCGGGATAACGCCGGCTGACTCGAACGGCTCGCAGCAACACGGAATCGGCGGCGGTCTCGGAAGGGGTTTCGGGCATGGTTTCGCTATCGGGCAGTCCGCGAATCGACGCACCCGCGGTCGATTCGGTAAAGCACAATGACATCCTGTTTCATTTCCTGCAAGGCGGGCGGCAGGAAATTCGCGCCAGGCGGCGGCTGGGCGGCGCCTGGCGCCGCCAAGCCGGCCAGTTTTTCGGCAACCTCGTCAGGGGACAAGTTATCCAACAAGGCGACGATGTTCAAATCGTTGGGGATCCTGGCGACGATTTGCAGGCAAGACTTGTTTTCGAGCAGGGTCTTCCAAGCGGCGTCATGCCCGGCGCCGTGGGCGCCCCAATCGTCGACGGCCAGAAAACACGGCCGATCATCGGGGACTTGCGGCAGCAGTTCGGTGAACGGCAGCAGGTCGAGCGCCCGCCATTCGCGCGGGCAGTAGAGCGGCATCGGCGGCAGGGCTTGGCACAGCACGAAGGCGTCTCGCGGCGTACGGTCGTCGATCGCCACTCCGAAGGCGCGGTACGACTCGCGCGTCGACCATCGGCCCCACAACGCGGCCGACGGGAGCCAACCGAACGGATGCGCCGCGAAAAAAATTGCCATGCTCGCGGCGATCGCAGCACCGGCCAAGAAGCGGCACAACCAGCGGCAGGATTGCAGTTCGACGGGCTCGGCGGTCGAGGCCGTTGCCGTGAAGCGTAACCTGCGCCAACCTTCGTCGACGAGCCAGAGCGCCAACAGAATGGCGGCCGGCAGCGCAGGCGTCAGCAGCCGCGTGTAGGGATGGTAAAACGGGGTCATGACGACGAACGCGCCCAGCCAGACGGCCAGCAAGACGTGCTCGAAGCGCCCGTAAACCAGCACGGGGCCGATGGCGGCGATGGCCAGCAACAACAGCACTGCGTCCGCTCCAAGCACGAAAGCCGCCAACAGCCCTGCCGCAGCGGTCGCGACGCCCATCGCCTGAGCGCCGAAACGCGGCGCGCCAGCAGCCTTCGCGCGATGCCGCCCGAACGACGCACTCCGCCCGAGCACGATGCTGATCCCCGCCAAAGTCGCGAGCCAACCGTAATGCCGGAACGCGGGCAGCGAAATACACAATCGCCAAGCGCGCCCGGGCCAGGCGGCGAGGCCGCCGAAGTAACTCCAGTGATTTGCCGTCACGGTCCCATATCCGCCGGCGAACGACCGGTTCACGAACCAGACCCACGGTGCGAAGCAAAGTCCTGCCACGATCGCGGCGCCAACGAGCGCAAAGACCAGGCGCCAGCCCGCGGCGCCAACGTGCGCCTGCCATTTGTTGCGCCCCAGCGAATCTCGGAGCCAGACGAGCCCCAACGCCGTGAAGGCCGCCGCGAGCGACATCCAGCCGTTGTATTTCGTCGTCCATGCCGCGCCCGCGGACAACCCCGCCGCCAACGTCCAGCCGGCGAGCGTCCAGGACGAACGGCGAGACTGCGAAGCGCGAAGGTTGCCGCCGGGCTTGGATGTCGGAGAGAGATCGCCCGGTTCCGATGTTGCATCGAACAGCCGCAGCAGGCAATACATCGCCAGCGTAAAGAAGAACGTCAACGGCGCGTCGGTCAGCGCCATGCGCGAATAGGCGACGTGCAAGTCGCTGGCGGCCAACAGCGCCGCGGCGGCGAGTCCGAACGAGTTGCCTTGCAAACGGCGCCCGAGCAAAAACAACACCGGCACGGTCGCCACCGCGAGCCCAGCAGAAACAATTTTGCCCAGGATGACCCACTCGCTTTGCAGCAGTTCGTGCGCTGCGGCGACCAGCCAAGGGAACAAGGGCGGAGCTTGCAGCGGCAGCGCAAGTTGGAAGTGCAGCGGGCCTTTCAGCCAGACGTTGATCCCGTTCGCAGCCAGCACTCCTTCGTCGAAGTGAGCCAGGGAGGTTTCTCCCAAGCTTTCCAGCCGCAACACGGCGGCCATCGTCGCAATGACCGCCAAGACGAGTTTTTGCCGAACGCTCGGCGGCGGAGGACGAAACGCCATCAAATCCTGAGCGGGCCGAGCCACGGGTGACGTGTCATTGAGCGATGGGCGAGTCGGCGGCCGCGGACGGATTGCCAATTTGGTTCTTCCAATCGAGACGCAGCGGCTGCCCGGCCTGGTATTGTTTCAGCCGGGCCAGGCATTGGCCGCGGTTGGCGCCGTAGGTCAGCGAGGCGGCTTTCTCGGCCCAGCGGCAGGCTTCGTCGAAGCGCCCCGCCTCGGCGTTCGCCGCGGCCAACGTATCCAGCGCCGACCAATTCTTCCACTCGGTCAATTCACAGGCCTGCTCGGCGTTGGCCACCGCCTTCTTGCCGTTGCGGAAGCGGTCCTTGGGACAGGCCGCCTGCAGCAAGGCGTATTGACGATAGGTTTCCGCGTCTTTGGGCGACAGGCGAATCGCAGTTTCAAAGTCCTTTCTGGCCGCCGAATACTTCTCGTCGGCGCAGTAGCACCGGGCGCGAAACAGGTAAACCATGCCGTCTGCCTTGTTGAGCTTTAAAGCTTTGCCGAAGTCGGCCATGGCGTCTTTCGATCGGCCCATCGCGTGCAGCAGCCCTCCGCGGGCCGCCAGCGAATTCGAGATCGCCGGACCTTTCAGGCTGACAGCCTGGTTGAAATCCGTGAACGCGGCATCGTCCTTGCCGAGCTGCCAGAAGGCGAAGCCACGCGCCAGCCAAGCCCAAGGCGCGTCGGGCTGGAGCCTCACCCATTCGCTGAATGCGGCAATCGCCGACTCTTCTTCGCCCCGGTCGAGCCGGCCGAAAGGATCGACCACGGCCAGCCAGCGGCTGCGGAGCTGATCGGCTTCCGCGTAGTATGCGTTGATTTTTTCGACCACGCCGGCGCGCTCGACGTTCAACTGCTCGATTTGCGCTTGGATCAACAGCGTAGCGGCGCCGAGCTCCGCCACTCCGGTCGTCCATTCGGCAATTTTCGAGCCATTGGCAGTCGGGTTGAACTGCGCGGTCGCAATCAGAGTCTCGAGCTCAGCGATCCCAACGCTCGCCGCAGCCAACTGGCCCTGGGCCTTGGAGATCGCCGCGTCCACGCGATCCAATTCGGCCTGGAGTTTGGCGTGCTGCACCAGCAGCTCCGCGCGCTCGGCGTAGATTTGCTTCAGCAATTCAAGCCGCTGGCGTTGCCGCTCTCGAACCTGTTCGGGCGTCAACCCGGCCGTAGCGGGCGGGCTCAGCGGAGCGGCTGTCGGCGGCCCGCTCGAAGTCGCAGGCGGCTGTCCGGCGGGAAGGCCCGGCGCGGGCGACGCCGCCCGCATGCTGGCCAGCGGATCGAGCGCCTTTTCGCCATCTCCATCACCTTCGCTGCCTTTGGATTCGGCCTTGGGCGCCGGGCCATCAGCCGGCGCCGCGGGCATGTCGGGCGGTGGCGCCGGCGGATTGGCGGCAGGCGGCAAACTCGGCGCCGGGGGCGTTTCGGGCGAGGATCTTGGCGCCGACGCAGGCGGCGATGGCGACGCGGGCGGGTTGGCCGCCTCTTCCAACTGCTGGCGGTGTCTTTCAAGATCTTCGATCTGCACCCAGAGCGCGGCGATTTTTTGCTGGTCGACCGCCGGCGCAGAACTGGCGATGGCCTGGGAATCGCCAGCATCGCCCCACAACAGCGCCGATAATCCCCCCGAAACGCCCCCAAGCAGCGCCAACAGAACGCCAGCCGCCGCAAAGAATCTGAACCCTCTGCGTCCGGCGGCCGGCATCACAGCGCCTGGGGCGGTTCCGGCCGGCGCCGGTTCGACCGGCTCTTGTTCAGCAGCGGCCATTTCGGCTGCCGCCGACCGAGCAGCCAGAGGTTCGGCAACGGGCGTTTCAACCGGCGGCGTTTCGGCAGCCGACGCTTTGGCAAGCGCCGTTCGGTTCCCTAAATCGGAGGAGGGGAGAAACTCCGCCATCGAACCTGCCGATTTCCACTCGCCCTCGGCGCCGCACTTGATCCGATCGTTCGGCAGCACGTCGCCGCGTTCGACCAGCGCCTTCAAGTCGGCCAAGGACATCGGGCCAAGCTCCTGCCCGAACGCCATGCAGTACCAGGCTTCCGACATGGGATGTCTCGCACCTTGCCACCAGATCATGGGATGATCGGCCAATTCTAGCAGGTCCTTTTTCCGAGTTCTAACTTTTTATCGCATATGGACGTCCGTCATTTTTCGGCGTTTCCAAATCGCGCCCGGCGGGCGCCCTGGCGTGGGGATGCTAGCATTGCACCCGCGAGCCCTGTAGAATGACCGCGGTCTATTCCACGCGATAGGCGATCGTGGCGAGCAATTGCAGGGAGGAAGTTCATGGACGGGAATGCGAGTCCTTCGATTCTCAAGTCTCTCGAACTCGATGCAGCTCACGTAGAATCGCTGTCAGAGTCCGATTTGTGCGCGCTGATCGGTTTTCTGGATTACGACGCCCGATTGCAAGCACGACTGCACGCCGCCGAAGAACTCGCGGCCCAAGACTGGCCCCTATTCCGCCCTCCGGCGAACCGACCGGGCGAAACCCGAGGGGCGTAGGGCCTGCGACTGCTCTGCAGAGGAAATTCGCGGATCGTCAAAGTCCGCAAAAGCCGCATTTTGGAAAATCGTGCGCGGTCACCTGAGCCAACGGCGATCGCGTTAAGCCGGGATTATTCATCAGCCCATACCAACCCGACGCGCAAGCGAGGTGGAGCAATCGGCTTACCTCGCTTGCGCGTCGGGTTAGTGTGAAGCGCTTTGTCTCGCGTTCTCGTGGCTGATGAATAATCCAGGTTAGCGGCCTTGGGACGCGAAGACCGCCCGAAGCAAGAGTCTCGGCAGACGCTCAACGCCGGCTGCTCTGCGGCCGCTTGGCGGTAGACTGGACGCGGCTGCGATTCAGGCGCCGTTGGAATTCGGCCGGGGGCAAATAGCCCTTGAAGCGGTCGAGCAGACCCGATTCCGGCGAGATGACCAACGTCGTCGGATAGGCGGCGATTCTCAGTTCCTTGATCAACTCCGGGTTGCTTGCCGGATCGATGGCCAGCGGCACGAACCCGGCGCCGACCAGTTCGCGCACTTTCTCGTCGGCAAAGGTGACGTTCTTCATCTGGGCGCAGTACTTGCAATTGGGGCGAGTGACGAATAACAGCAAGAGTCGTTGTTCGCCCACGCATTGCTGCCAGGCCGTCTCGGTATCGTGCAGCCAGACGATCTCTTCAGCCCACGCACGTTCGCCGACCACCGCCAACGCGATGAACATGCCCAACCAGCCAGCGCCGCGCATCGTGTTCGCTCCTGTGCCGCCTAACGAAGACATGGATCCTGCCTAAACATGAATATCGGCGGGGCCCAGCCCGCCGGCGGCGCCTATTTTCGCAGCGAGCGGCTGCAATTCTCGCAGTTTCACAATCTTATTGGGCCGGCGAGGCAGAGCGCTGCGCCTCGCCGTCTTGAATGCGGACGCGGCGCGGGCCGAAGGCCACCATCCGCGCCGGGATGTCGCGGATGAGCGGCAGGCTGGCAATCAAACGCATTGCGAGCGGAAAGTGAAAGGGCTTGTCGTCCTCGAGCGCGTGGTTGACCATTTGTCGTTGCATGAACCGCTGGAACGCCTGAATGATCCGCGTTGGGCGCTCCCGCACGTGTTGCACGGCGGCGAGATCCTCAAGCGAGACCTGACCGCGCTTCAGCGCGGGTCCAAGCAGGTTGGCCGTCTCGACGGCGTCCTGAATGGCGTAGTTGATGCCCACGCCCCCGACCGGCGTCATCACGTGCGCCGCGTCGCCGATCAGCAGCAATCCGGCTCGATACCAGCGCGGCAGGCGGCTCGATTCCACGGACAACACGGAGACTTGCTTCCAATCTTGCAGTTCGCCGACGCGATCGGCCAGCCAAGGCACGATCGCAGCCAGACTCTTTTGCAGCGTCTCGATGCCCGAGGCCCGCATTTGCGGAAATCCGCCTTTCAAGATCACGTAGCCGATCTGCACGTGATCCTCGCGATTGAGAATCACCACCAAGTGGCCGCCACTGATGTAGAATTCGCCTTCGTCCCGCGGGTCGGTCGGCCGCCGCGAAAGCCGCAGCCAGACGACATCCATCGGCGGCGAAGTTTTCTCCGTTTCGAGCCGGGAAAGGCTGCGGAGTTTCGAAAAACGCCCGTCGCAGCCGACGACCAACGGCGCTCGCACCTCGTGCCACCGGCTGTCGTCGCCGCGGCGCCGCACCCCGACGATCCGCCCGCCCTCTTCGACCAGGCGCTGCACGTTGGCGCCCAACTGCAAGTGGAAGTCGGGATAGCGCCGCGCCTCGGTCGCCAAAAAATCGAGAAACCGCGCTTGCGGCAGCATCATGATGTAGGGAAAAGGAGTCCTGAGCCGGTGCAGGTCCACGAGCGTCGTCGTGCCGCCGGGCGTGTGGACCTTCAAGGCGCGCAGCTTCCCGTGCGGCAACTCGTGCAACCGAGCGGCCAAACCGAGCTGATCGAGGATTTCCAGCGTCGAGGGGTGGATCGTGTCGCCGCGGAAGTCGCGGTCGAAATCTTTATGGCTCTCCAAGAGAAACGTACTGATGCCTTGCCGCGCCAGCAGCAGCGAGAGCATCACCCCGGCTGGCCCGCCGCCCACCACGCAGCAGTCGCACTTGGAAACGTCTGTCGTCGCCTCGTCGCTGGGGGCCTCTTGCACGGCGCTATTCGGTGGAGTCATTTCAGACGCCTCCTGAGTGAAAAGACTTTTCAGCCGTCGGAATTCGGCTCGGTCAGAGGCTGTGCCTGCTGGCCGTCGGCGGACTCGTCCGTATCCGCTTGCGATTCGTCGAGCACTTGAGCGAAGGCCGACAGTTCGGAGACGGACTCGCGGTCCAGATCGGTTCGAATCTTGATCTTGTACGAGAGTTTTCCTGGCTCGTCCCCGGCGGTGAACACGACCGGCACCAACTGAACCGCCTTCGCCGTGCGCGGGGTTTCGAACTCGAAACAATCGTCCTCGCAACTCACGCTGGTGATATGAAACGGACGTTTCGCCTGCACGATGATTTGCTTCGTCACCTTTTGCCCCGGCTTCAAGGCGCCAAGAAACAGCGAGGCCGGGCTGATCGTCAACTCGGAAACGACGCGGGCCTCGACGTCGACTGGAAATTCGGCGCCGCCGCCGCGATCGTTGGTGACGATGACCAACTGTTCTTTGACGTAGCCGGGCGGTGCATCGGGCGTAATCATCACCGTCAATTCATAGCTGATCCGGCTGCCGATCCGCGATGTTTCCTCGGCGATCGCCTCGACATAGGGGCTGCCGCTTTTGATTTCAGTAATGGCCCAGTCGCTGCGACCCTCGTAGGCGATCGTGATCTTTTTGGCCGCCTCGGCGCCGGCGTCGATCGTGCCGAATTCGGCGCCGCCCGGCGAAAGCACGACGTCGCTGCGAATGAAACCGGAAACCTGCAATTGCACTTCGGCGTAAAAGGGCTTATCGAACGTGACCGTGACCGTCGCGCTTTTTTGGCCGTTGAAGGCCCGGGTGTTGAACGTGGCCAGGATGGCGCCGCGCTGGTAGGTCTTGAGCAGTTCGTGTTCGATGGTCGGGGAAGTACAGCCGCAACTCGACCGCACGCTGGCGATATGGACGTCTTCCAGGTAGATATTCTTCAATTCGAAGCGGAATTCGGCCTTCGCCCCGCGAGCCACGGCGCCGAAATCGTGTTTCGTTTCTTCGAACATCTTGCGGGCCCATTCCTGGGCCGAGGCGGCGGAATGCGTCGCCAACACAAGCAGCATCGTGCATAGTAGAGTGCGAACCACGGAAGTCTCCCTCCCCCGATGAGCTGACCATCATGGTCGGCCGAAACGTTGTCGCTTTCTTCAACGAGTCATTTTGTCAGGCATGCCGGGTTTGTCCAACACCCCGAATGCCGCCGAGCCTCGTTCGCTTCGTCGCCCGCGAAACTTAAACGGCTGGGCAAAAGGTGTCAACTTCGCTCCAAACGCCGCTACAGCCTTGCGCAAACAGTTAATCCAAATTTTCGGCCCCCCAGAGCGTAAACTGCAACTAGGTTTTAAGATGGTGTAAAGCTGGCAAAAACGGGCCGGAGCGCGAATCCCCCCCTGATCGAACCGGCTTTTCTTGCCACGCTTTCTTAGGCTACGATACTACTTTTGGTCGGCCAGCTTACCCCGGATTATTCATCAGCCCCGACAATGCTCGACAAAACGCTTCACACTAACCCGACGCGCAAGCGAGGAAAGCCGATTGCTCCACCTCGCTTGCGCTTCGGGTTGGTATGGGCTGATGAAAAATCCGGGTTAATGTCGCCTTGCAACCTCTGGGAGCCGCTGATGAGATCGTTCGTACCGCCCCCCTTCAGCTCCGTAGTCGCGACTGCAAGCAAAGGCTTGCTTGCCATAGCGTTGCTGCTCGCCGCAGGCTGCGCTGAAAAGAGCGGCCAAGCGGTTGCGGCAAGCGGCGAGCCGCCAAATACGGCCAGGCCGCCGTCAGAGACGTCAACATCCCCCGCCCCTGGCCCCAACAGCACTGCTAGCAACCCTGACGCCGCCGGTTCGACCGCCGCGACCGACGAAAACCCGCCGCAAGCGGATAACGTCGAGCTGGCCCAGGCGCCTGCCGAAAAACCGGCCAAGCCTGCCAAGAAACCAGCCAAGAACGACAAGCCAGCCGCTGCCGACGATGAGGAAGAATCCAAGTTTCCTTATCGGAATCGCATTCCCTCGCCCGATCTGTCGGGCGGGCTCGGCTGGATCAACACGGCCGGACCGATCGAACTGGCCGACCTGAAGGGCAAGTTCGTAGTGCTCGATTTTTGGACCTACTGCTGCATCAACTGCATGCACATCCTGCCCGAGCTGAAAAAGCTGGAACAGGCGTATCCGAACGAACTGGTCGTGATCGGCGTCCATTCGGCCAAGTTCGACGGGGAGGTAGACTCGCAGAACATCCGCGACGCCGTGCAACGTTACGACATCGAACATCCGGTGGTCAACGACGCCCGGCACGCCATTTGGGACCGCTTCGGCGTGCAAAGCTGGCCCACGGTGCTGTTGATCGACCCCGAGGGCAACGCCGTCTGGATGACCGGCGGCGAGGTGGAATTCAAGACGCTCGACGCGGTGGTGAGCTTGGGCTTGCCCTATTACCGCCGCAAAGGCGTGCTCGACGAAACCCCCTTGCGATTCGATCTGGAGGCCCACAAGGCCAAGCAAACGCCGCTGCGTTTTCCGGGCAAGATTTTGGCCGATGAACCGAGCGGCCGACTGTTCATCGCCGATAGCAACCACCATCGGATCGTGATCACGAAGCTCGATGGCACGCTGGTCGACGTGATTGGCTCGGGCGCCTTGGGCGCCGAAGACGGCGACTTTGCCGCCGCCTCGTTCAACCATCCGCAAGGCATGGCCCTGCTGGGCGAAACGCTGTACGTCGCCGACACCGAGAACCACTTGCTCCGCAAAATCGATCTGCAGGGCAAGAAAGTCGCCACGATCGCCGGCATTGGCCAACAAGGCCGCGTCGCTTGGCCGGGGCTCGACGTCACCGGCCGCGACGCCGACGGCAAGTTCGAAGTCCCCGACCGCTTTGTCGGGCCGCCGCGCAAGACGCCGCTCAACAGCCCTTGGGATTTGTTGATCCACGGCAAGGATCTGTACATCGCCATGGCCGGCCCGCACCAGATTTGGAAGATGCCGCTCGACGAATCGGAAATCGGCCCCTACGCGGGCAACGGACGCGAAGACATCGTCGACGGCCCGCTGCTGCCCAGCCAACCTTATGAGGAGGGTTTCTCGTCGTTTGCGCAACCGAGCGGCTTGGCTTCCGACGGCAAGAAATGGCTGTACGTAGCCGATAGCGAGGGCAGTTCGATCCGCGCCGTTCCGTTTGACCCCAAGGGCGAAGTGGAGACGGTCGTCGGCACGTCGCACCTGGTCCGCGGGCGGCTGTTTCATTTCGGCGACGCCGACGGCCAAGGTCGAGACGTGTTGCTGCAACACGCGTTGGGCGTGGTTTACTACCGCGATCGGATTTACGTCGCTGATACCTACAACAACAAGGTGAAAGTGGTCGATCCCGAGAAGGCGACGTGCAAGACGCTCGCCGGCTCGGGCGAGCCCGGCGCCGAGGACGAACCGGCCGAGTTCGACGAGCCGGCCGGCATTTCCGCCGCTGCCGGCAAGCTGTTCGTCGCCGACACGAACAACCACCTGATTCGCGTCGTCGATCTCGACCACGACAATCGGGTCAGCACGCTGACCATCCAAGGTCTTGAGCCGCCCGCCGAGCCGCAGCCGGCCCCGCTGGCGACGAATAAAGACGCCAAACCGATTGCAATCGCCAAGACGGCGCTGGCGCCGAAAAACGGCGCCATCCGCTTGTCGGTCGAACTTGAATTGCCCGAGGGTTACAAGATCAATCCGCTGGCGCCGATGCGCTACCAGGTCGATGCGGCAGGCGCCAAGGGCCCAATCGATCGCGCCGCGCTGGGCAAACCGGTGCGATTGAAAGAGCCCAAAGCGGCTTTCGAGATCGAACTGCCGGTGACCGCCGAAACGGGCGCCGACGAACTCAAGGTGACGCTCAACTATTACTACTGCCAGGACGGAGGCGAAGGGCTGTGCAAGGCGGGCACGGCCGTCTGGTCCGTGCCGGTCACGCTCGGCGGCGGGGGGGCGAAGCCCAGCGCGACGTTGCCGCTCAAGGTCAAGTGACGTTGGCGGCCGAGATCGAAGTCGACGAACTTTCGGAACTCGAATCGCGGTTCGAGCGATACCGCCGGGCGATCGGCTTGACGCTGGCGCCGTTGGCGTTCGCCGGCGTCTGGCTGGTCGAATTCAGCGGGCTATCTCCCCAGGCTCATCGCCTGGCCGCGGTAATGGCCGCCGTGGTGGTGCTCTGGATCACGGAGGCCCTGCCGATGCCGGTCACGGCGTTGCTCGGCGCCGCGCTGGCCGTCGTGCTCCGCGTGGCGCCTGCCAAGGTCGCTTTCGCGCCGTTCGCCGATCCGATCATGTTCTTGTTCATCGGCTCGTTCATCCTGGCGCGGGCCATCTTCTTGCACCGGCTCGATCGACGGCTGGCCTTCGGCGTGCTTTCGCTGCACTGGGTCGGGGCCTATCCCAGTCGCATCCTGTTCGCTTACGGCGCCGTCACCGCTTTCATGTCGGGCTGGATATCGAACACGGCCACGACGGCCATGATGTTCGCCATCGGCCTGTCGATCCTGGGCTTTCTTTTCGAGCAGCAGAAGGCGAGCGGCGCGGCGATCAACCGCCGCTACGCGACCGGCTTGATGCTGATGACCTCGTTCGCCGCCTCGATCGGCGGGCTGGCAACGCCGATCGGCACGCCGCCGAATTTGATCGGCCTGGGCTTCATCCGCGAATTGCTCGGCCGCGACATCCCGTTCGTCAATTTCTCCATGATCGGCGCCCCGGTCGCGATTCTGCTGTTCCTGTTTCTCTACGCATATTTGAATTTTCTTTGCCCTGCCGGCCCGCGCGAGATCGCCGGCAGTCGCGAGTTGCTCGCCGAAGAGCGGCGCCGCCTCGGTCCCTGGACCGCCGGGCAGCGCTCGACGTTGGCGGCGTTTCTGGTCACGGTCGCGCTGTGGGTCGTGCCGGGGCTGATCGCGCTGGTCGCGGGCGTGCAAAGCGATTTGTACAAAGCCGTCAATGGCAGCATGCCCGAAGCGGTGGCGGCGATTCTGGGCGCGGCGCTGTTGTTCTTGCTGCCGGGCAATTGCGGGGGCAAAGCCATCAACTGGCGCGAGGCGGCCCAGATCGAATGGGGAATCGTCCTGCTCTACGGCGGCGGCTTCGCCCTCGGCGTGCTTTCCAACCAAACCGGCCTGGCCGAGGCGATCGGCAGCGGACTCGCTTCGCTGTTGCCTCTGGCGGAAAGCCCGTTCTGGCTGTTGGTCGCCACGACGCTCGTGGCCACGCTCATTTCCGAAGCCACCAGCAACACGGCCTCGGCAACGATCGTCGTGCCGGTGGCGATTTCGATCGCCCGCGCCGCCGGCGCCGATCCGCTCGAACCCGCTCTCGGCGCCACCTTCGGCGCCAGCCTGGGCTTCATGCTGCCCGTCTCGACGCCGTGCAACGCCATCGTGTTCGGTTCGGGCTATGTGCCGCTGACCCGGATGATCCGCTACGGCCTCTTGCTCGACGTTGCCGGCGTCGCCGTGATCGTGACGCTCGTGCGATTGTTCACGCCGCTCGTGCGGGCCGGAATGGCCGCATCCTGACAAATTGTCGCTTTTTGCTCCGCAAGAAGATGCGTAGGTCATGCTTCAGCCTAGGGTGGCGTAGCCGCAACCAAAGTAGCAGGCACACTCCGTGTGCCGTCGCCAGCGCTCGCATGGCGCCCAATCATGGCGCCGGTTACGGCACACGGAGTGTGCCTACTACTTTGTCGCAAGTGTTGCAGATGGCGATATCTGGCGCACTGCCTTTTCCGCAGCGAACCTTGCCGTCCCAGCAGGACTTTTGAGGTTAATAGCATAGCAGTCGGTCGCTTTACGACGGCCGCGGTGATTTATATTTCGGCCGATTTATTTATATCGCCGCGCGTCTGCGCGTGCGAATCGGCGCCGCATCGCGAGATTCTCCGAGAAAACAAGCGTTTCGCGCCGCGCGGGCCGCTGCGGCGGCGCCCAAAACAGGGCGGGTTATGCCCGTTTCGCGCCCGTTTGGCGCCCGTTTCGGCGCCTTTCCATAAATCATCGCGCTCGGCGTTTTCGCCTGCGGGCCGAGGTTTTTGCCCTTTCCTGGCAGAGCGACGGTTTATTATCTCGTGAGGCGTATAAATCATGATTTTTCGCTTTCACGCCGCAGCTCTGCGACCCGCAAACGCGCGTTTTCGGCAAGCTGCGCTCGCCACGGCGGCGCCAGCCGCCTTACGACTTCGCCCTGTCTTTAGACCGACGGGCAAGCCGACCTTATCGCCCCGGCGGCTTGCTCGCAATCGCAAGCGATTGGGGCTGACGGGCTCGTCTCACGGAGACCTACGACTCTAAAAACCTCTCGATCCTCTCCCGCAGCCGCTCCAACTTTCGCGGCCCGAGCTGGCATTCCCAAACGACCAGCACCTTCCAGCCGAGCGCCTGCAATTGCCGGCGGTGGCGCCGGTCGCGGCGCTGGTTGGCGGCGAACTTGGCCTGCCAATAGTCGACCTTGCTGGCGGGCATCGAACGGCCGGCCTCGCAACGATGGCGATGCCAGAAACAGCCGTGTACGAAGATCACTTTCTTGCGGCTGGGAAACACCAGGTCCGGGGCGCCGGGCAAGGCACGCACGTGCAGCCGATAGCGATAACCCAGCGCATGCACCAGCCGCCGCACGGCCATTTCCGGCTTGGTATCCGTGCCGCGCACGGCCCTCATCACAGCGCTGCGTTGTTTGGGGGTGAATACGTCCGCCATCAGGCCGCCTCCTGATTCCCCGCTTAACCGCCTGCAACGGCGGCAGCGGCGTGCTTCAGATACGGCCGCAGGTAGTGCTCGGCGATCCATTCGACCGCCGGCACGCACACGGCGTCGCCGAAGCCGAACAGCGCCTGATTGAGCCGCACGTTGATTTCGAACGAATCGGGGACGCCTTGCAGCCGAGCACACTCGCGCGCGGTGAGCAGCCGCACCTGATAGCGCCCTTTGCCCGCCTTGAACAAGATTTGCCGTCCGCTGCCGCCGCGAGGCGTTCGCAGGCAGCCTGCGACGCCGTCGGTGCGCAGTTCGGCCATCGAGCGGCCTTTTCTCACGCGGCGAAACGCCGTGGCGAACCGCGGGGTTCGACCGGCGATCATTTCTTCGGCGATCGCCGCGTGGCGCTCGCTGAGCTGAGCCATGAAATAGTCGGCCCGCTCGCAGCTCCACCAGGCCGGATCGTCATCCGCAAGGTCTTCCAAGATCGATTCCAGCGCTTGCTCGCGAACCGGCGGGGCGGGCAGCGGCGCGATGTCCCACGGAAGCTGCGGATGGGCGTGAATAAAGTTCACCAGGCTTGCCGAGCGGAGGGCCGACGATTGCAGGCCAAAGGTCGGGCGGGCGGAAACGTCGCGTTTGGCGACGACGAACATCCGCAATCGGCTCTGCGGCGTGAAGTGCGCGGCGTCGAGCAGGAACGCATCGCACGCGTAGCCCAGGCCGCCCAAGGCCGCCAGCGCCGCCTCGAAGTCTTTGCCGCCGTGCGAGGTCAAGAAGCCGGGCACGTTTTCCAACAGCACCAGGTTCGGCCGCCGTTCTTGCCGGGCCTCCAGGATGCGCACCAGCCCCCAGAACGCGCTCGATTGCCCGCCTTCCAACCCGGCCCGGGCGCCGGCGACCGAAAGGTCGTTGCAAGGAAACGACGCCGTAAACAACTCGCAACCAGGGATCGCCGCCGCGTCGAGTTGATGGATGTCGCCCAAATGAAAATCGGCCGCATCGAAATTGTCGCGGTAGATTTCCAGCTTGTCTTCGTCGATATCGTTGGCGAACACGACCCGAAAGCCCTGGCGCTCCAGGGCCAAACGCACGAGCCCGATGCCGGCGAAGAATTCGGCCGCTGCCGGGCGCCAAGCAGGCGCTACTCGCCCATCTGCGGCCGGCCGAGGTTGCTTTCTGCGAATTCGATCGACGCGGGAACTTCGACGCTGCAGGGCGTTTGGGTCAGCCATGACTGCCTTCGGAGGATTCCTGGAAACAGGCGAAATCATAGCCGAATGCTCGTGAGGCCTGCAATCAGGCGAGTACCAAGCGTCAGGTTAGGCCGGTCGTAACGATTTTCTAACTCACTTCTATATTGACCCTGCCGGCGGCCGGTCCTTATAATCCTGCAATTAAGTTGCATCTGGAGCCAAAGGGCGTCGTGATCTCGCGCGGGAACCATCGCCGAACTGCCTGGAGCGTAGCGATCTGCTACGTGTTGGCCAGCACGCTCAGCGGCATGTGGCATAGCCATGCCGGCGCGGACTGCACCACTGCGGCTGCCGAAGCCGGCGCCGAGCATTGCGGCCGCCACGAGCACGCGGATCATACCAGCGCCGCCGGCGAGGGCTGCGACCACGAAAGCTGTCCGCCCGGCGACGTCGATTGCGTCGTTTGCCGTTTCGTAGCCCAGAGCGCCTTGTCGACGCTTCCGGTCGCCGAGCCTGGCCCCGGCGTCGTGGTCGCCGAGGTCCGGCCGCTTTTGCCTTCGGCGCCGCCGAAAGCGATTCTCTCTTGCGGGCTGGCCCGCGCTCCTCCCTCGCTCGGCTGAAAATCTTTCCTGCACGTGCATCGTAGGGTGGGCAATGCCCACTGGCAGTGCGGCGGGCGCGTCCATCACGCCTTAGAGCTGCTAGTCGGTCGCAAGGCCGGCGACGGTGTTCGGGCGCGCAACCCGTTGGCCTGCCCCCGGGCCGGCCATGGTCTCAAGGCAGTTCAGGTGGGCTACGGTTTTCAAGCTTGGCTGCGCAATTCGCCGTTAGTTTCCCCGGCGGCGGTTGCTTAACGAATAGGAACGAATGAATCAATGAAGATGCGAATCAAACGTAGTGCGTTCACGCTGGTCGAGTTGCTGGTGGTGATCGCGATTATCGGAATTCTGATGGCGCTGTTGCTGCCGGCGGTGCAAGCGGCTCGCGAAGCGGCGCGGCGCACGACCTGCACCAACAACTTGAAGCAGATCGGCATCGCGCTGCAAGCCTATCACGACTCGGTGCGGCAGTTCCCGCCAGGCTACCTCGACCTCAACACGAACCCAAACATTACCCCGGACGGCGACCTTGGGCCAGGCTGGGGCTGGGCGTCGATGTTGCTGCCGTATATGGAACAGGCCAGCTTGTACAATCAGATCAACTTCAACCAGCGGGTGGGGTCCGGGGTCAACGCCGCGGTCTCACTGGTGACCCTCCCCGTCTTCCAGTGCCCGTCGGACCCCTACCGGGATCCATTCCCCATTTACGACAGCAGCTTCTCGGCGCCCGTCGCCACGGTGGCGCACGGCAACTACGTCGGGAACAACGGCTGGGTGGAGTGCTTCGTCGGGGCGACCGGCAATATTGGCCAGGGGTGGTGGGCCGACGGCATCGCCAGCGGCGTATACGGCCCTGGAGCCCGGGGAGTGTTCTGGCGCAACAGCCGGACGCGAATTGCCGACATACTGGACGGGACGACCAATACCGTCTTGGCTGGCGAGCGGTCCGGCAACCACGCCCCCGCCACCTGGACCGGGGCGGTCCCGGGCGGGCGCTGTCCCGCCTGGATGGCCTCCATACCGCCTGCTCCCTACGCGCCGCCGCCCGGCCCCGCCTATGACAACGCCGACTTCGGCGAGGCCTTTGTGTTTGCCCACTGCAATGTCACGCATACGCCGAACTCCGACATCCCGATCTTCGACCCGGACACTTTCTACAGCTTCCACCCCACCGGGTCGAACCACGTGCTCTGCGACGGGTCTGTGAAGTTTATCAGCGCCTACGTGGACGGCTACATTTACCAGGGCATGGGCACCATCGGCGGCGGCGAAGCCTACGGCGCACCCAAGTAAACGCCCTATCCTTTGACAGGAGTTCGAATATGCGGAAACGAATACCATACGCTTATCTGCTCTGCATCCCGCTGCTCTGCACGCTGGCCTCGTACGGGTGCGGCAAGCGCGAGAAATCGACGCCGGAGTTGATTGTGGACTTGAAGTCGACGCAGGAGAAGGATCGCATCATCGCCGTTCGCCTGTTGCCCGGGCGCAAGGCGGACGCCGCCCAGGTCGTGCCGGTGATGATCGAGGCCCTCGAAGACAGGACAAACGACGTTCGCTGGAGCGCGGCCATCGGACTGGGCTACTTCGGGGACGGCGCGAAAGAAGCAATACCCGCGCTTCAGGCGGCGCTGACGGATCGCGATGTGCGGGTGCGTGAAGCCGCCGGGGTTGCCCTGTCTCGGATCGACCCGACGCAGTTCACGTCCCCGTCGAAGCAGCCACCCTCGACGCAATAGCTTGCTACGCACGCGACACCCAAAGACTCGCGGGCGAAACGAAGACGTGAATGCGGCGGCCCGGAGGCGTTAGCCTCCGGGTGGTAGCGGCAAGACGAACACGTGCCCCGGCGTTACCGGGGGGCTGACGCCCCCCGCTCGCCATGAGTGCTCGCTTGCAGTTTCCTCGCCGACGCTTCGCACTTGGGATCGGCGAATGCGGCGAGCCGGAGGCGTGAATGCGGCGAGCCGGAGCCGTGAATGCGGCGAGCCGGAGGCGTGAATGCGGCGAGCCGGAGGCGTTAGCCTCCGGGTCGTAGCGGCAAGACGAACACGTGCCCCGGCGTTACCGGGGGGCTGACGCCCCCCGCTCGCCATGAGTGCTCGCTTGCAGTTTCCTCGCCCTCGGTGCTCTCGGTGTCCTCTGTGGCTAAATCCCCCGCTCGCCATGAGCGCTCGCTTGCAGTTTCCTCGCCGACGCTTCGCACTTGGGATCGGCGGACGCGCTGCGCTACGATTAAGCGGCGCCGCTTGGCCGCTCGGGTCGAAGCGCTATAATCCAGTTCGGGTCGCTCGCCGCGGCCGAGGGCGGCGAGCCGCGCTTTCGATTCTCTCACCCGAGGCTGCTTTCTCGATATGGCGACCACTGTCAAACCGACCAATCTGCGCGAGCTGCGCGAAAGCGGCTGGGTCTCGAAAACGGTCAAACGCGAGATTTACGACAATTTTCTGCGGATGCTCGCCGCCGGCGAAGAATTATTCCCCGGCATCATCGGCTACGAAGACACGGTCATTCCCGAGATCAATCTGGCGCTGATCGCCCAGCACGATATGCTCTTTCTGGGGGAGAAGGGGCAGGCCAAGAGCCGGCTGATGCGGCTCTTGTCACGGTTCCTCGACGACGAAATCCCTTATATCGATCTGCCCGAAGCGCCGGTCCACGACGATCCTTACCGGCCGATCAGCAGCGTCTGCCGCCGCTTCGTCGCCGGCGCGCCCGAAGATCAAGTGCCGATCGCCTGGTGGCCCCGCGACGAGCGCTACGCCGAGCGGCTGGCGCCGGGCACGAAGTTCGCCGACATCGTCGGCGAGATCGACCCCTCGAAGCTGGCCGGCGGCACGAGCATGTCGGCCGAAGAGGCGTTGCACTTCGGCCTGATCCCGCGCATGCACCGCGGCATCTTCGCCATGAACGAATTGCCGGAACTTGACGAACTGGTGCAGGTCGGGCTGTTCAATATTCTCGAAGAGCGCGACGTGCAGATTCGCGGCTATCCGATCAAGTTCGACATCGACGTGCTGATTTTGTTCTCGGCCAACCCGGCGACCTACAACCGCAGCGGCAAGGTGATTCCGCAGTTGAAGGACCGCATCGGCTCGGTGATCCACACGCACTATCCGCGCGAGCGCGACCAAGGGATCGCGATCATGGAGCAGGAAGCGGGCATCGACTTGGCCGGCGACTACCCGGTGGTCGTGCCCTACTTCATGCGGCAGATCATCGAGGAGCTGAGCATCGCCGCGCGGCGGTCGAAATTCATCGATCACCAGTCGGGCGTCAGTGCGCGGTTCAGCATCGCCAACTACCGCACGATGGTCGCTAGCGCCCGGCAGCGCGGCGCCCGGCTCGGCGAGCGGCCGGCCGTGCCGCGGATCAGCGACCTAGGGCACCTCTATTCGTCGTCGCTGGGCAAGCTGGAGTTGGACATGATGGGCAGCCACCAGATGTCGGAGCGGCAGGTGCTCGACTCGATCCTGGCCGAAGCGATCAAGAACGTGTTCGAGGAATACGTCGACAAGCACGGCCTGGAAGAAATCGGCCACATCTTTCGCCAAGGGGTGAAGATCGAAGTCGGCGACATGCTCCCTTCGAGCGCCTACGCCGAGCGGCTCAGCCGCGTGCCGCCGGCCTGGGACAAGGCCTTCGAGGTGAACGCTTCCAGCGATCCGGCCGTGCGGGCCTCGTGCGTGGAGTTCGTGCTCGCCGGGCTTTACGCCACCGACCGCATCTCGCGCGCCCAGCAGCATGGGCGGATCGTATATGAGACGTAGGGCGAGCGTGCGAGCTTGCTTGCGGCGCCGATGTCCGGCGGACGGCGTTGAAAGACGCAAGGCAAGCGCCGCGAGGCTCGCCGGCGCCGATTTGGCGGTGGCGAGGCGTTGGGGATAGAATGGGATAAGGCTTTGGAGCGGGAATCGCGACTGGGAGGCGAGAAAGGACCTTGCTCGATGCGCTGGACTCTTTCGGCAATGTTGCTGGCCGTCGCGATCGTCGCTTCCGGCCTGGGCGTTTATCATGGCTTTTGGGAGCCCTCGGACCCTAACGTCGAAATCCTGCTGGCAGCGTTTTTGATGTTGATCTGCCTGTCCGCGACAGCGGCCGTCTTCGGGCGATCGATGCTGCGAGGAGCCTTCTTCGGCGTCGCACTGTTCGGGACGGCGTATTTGATATGCGTGCTCCACGGCGGTTTTGATTTCGAGTCGTACGCGAACGGGGCCGAGTGGCTGGCGAGACACACGAAAATTGGCTTCGCGTTGTTAGGCGTTTCGTTTCTCGCGTCGCAATTGATCGTCATGACGGCGCGGCCGAATGCCGCCGCGCCATCGCGCGAAGTCGAATCTAATTGAACACGGGGTGAGCCTTTGAATACCAACGCGGAAAACCTGTATCAGGCGGCGTTGAAACTATCCGGAGACGAGCGATACCATCTCGCTTACCGGCTGTTGGAAAGCGTCGAAGGCCAGCGCGATGCGGATTACGAGGAGGCATGGGCCGCCGAAATCGCTCGGCGTATCGAGGAAGTCGAGAGCGGAACGGCTGAAATGGTCTCTTGGGAGGAAGTCGAGCGAATGATCCACGACGTGTGCCATGGCGGCGCAAAGTCATGAATCTAATCCGTGGATGACCGAAACGGCTCATCGCGTGATAATGCGGCGATCTTGAAGGAAAGCTTTCCATGACCTATCAGGGTAAAGTTCAAGGTGGAATTATCGTCTTAGCCGACGGGCTGACGTTGCCCGAGGGGACGGAAGTGACGGTCGTTCCCCGATCGCCTGAACGTAAGGCCGAACCGCAAGAACACGCGCCGAGCAGTTTGGAAAAAATGGTCGCTCTGGCCGATTGGGCGGAATCGCAGCCTTGCGACTTGCCCGAAAATTTGGCGAGCAATCACGATCATGATCTTCATGGCCAATATCGGAGGAAAAACCCATGAGCACCGACGCGGAAAGCCTTTATCAAGCGGCGTTGAGATTACCTGAGGACGAGCGGTTCTTGCTCGCCAATCGATTGCTCGATAGCGTCGAAGCCGAGCGCGATCCGGATTACGAGGAGGCATGGGCCGCCGAAATCGGTCGCCGTATCGAAGAGATCGACAATGGCACGGCGGAAATGATTCCTTGGGAGGAAGTGCAGGCAAGATTGCGAAGAGGGCTAGACGATCCCGCGGACTCGGAGGTTTGAGTTTGGTTCGTCCGGCGACTGCGTACGTGGAGGCTGCGGATGTGCCAGATATGGATTTTTCGAGGCATGGCTCCAATGTCCAAAGGGCCGGAAGAAAACGGCCTCCGGCGACGGCTGCCGCCGGAGGCCTGAAGCGCCTTTGGCGCATCGGAGGCCCGAATATCCCTTGCCAGGTTGCGTCCCCGCAGAGCCTGACTCCGTTTCTTCGGGCCAAGTCAGCCTACCGCGCCACTGGGTATTGCCGCAACTACCTTTGGACATCGGAGTCATGCCTCAAAAAATCCAACGGCGAATCGCGTTGACGCCAACGATCTGTGGAAACAGTACGCGGAATCCTGCCGAATGTTGCTCTTCGCTCGAGAGTAAGCGCACGAGTGCCGACGTGGAGAACTCGTACGGGGCTGCATTGAAGTTTTTCGGAGACGAGCGGTTCCACCCTGCCGACCGATTACTGCAAAGCGCCGGTGCAGAACGCAATCCCGATTATGAAGAGGCGTGGAGTGCCGAAATTGCTCGCCGCATCCAGAAATTGAGAATGGAACGGTGAAAATGATTCCCTGGGCCGAAGTCAACCGGATGATCCACGAGGTGCGGGGCCGCATGATTTGAACCGAGGTGCTTAAACGCGCAAATAGCACGAGAATGGAGCCAAGATGCAGTGCAAACGCCATCGACTTTTGTTTCTGAAGGCGACGAATAGCTACGATGCAAACATCACTGCGCATATCGAAGGAGTCTGCCGGCTACTCGGGGTGGAATTCCAACATTATGAATACACCAGCCTCGACGCGTTCGAGGAGTGGCTGGAAAACAATCGTTCGTTTGACTTGATTTACATCGCGGCGCATGGGGCACATCATTGCTTTGGCGAGCAGGTTGGGCCGATTGCGCGATGGGCGGATTTTGCCTATGTGCTCTGTCGCACCGCAGCACTGAATCCAAACAGCGTGCTATTTATGGGCTGCTGTCATGGCGGTCTGAAGAAGGTCAGCTTAATTCTTTTCTCGCTATGCGAGCAGGTCAGCAGCATTTGCGGCCCGCGATGGACCGTGAATCTTTCTGAGGTTCCGGTTGCGCTTCACGTATTTCTTCACAACCTAATAACGAATACGGTCGAGCCAGAAGTGGCCGCAGAGCGAACCGCCAGCGCGCTTGGTATCCATTTTCCGTATTACAACCGCTATGAATTAGAGGCGGAAGTGCTTCTCATTAAGCATCTGGCCGTCGAGCGCGAGCCGGACTACGTCATTTCCCCAGAAGTACGCGCGAAGGACTTCTCCGCGTGTTGTTCGGGGCCGATGGCGCCGGTGAACGCCCAAACTTCCACCACCGGCACAACGCCTAACCCCGCAGCAAGTTAATCGTCTCTGTGGAAACGCAATGCAAATCTTGCTGAGTTCGACAGAGCTAGGCCGAATAAAACGCCGCTTCGACACGGAGGCCTCCTAGTGCCCGCTCGCCAGCCGCTTGGCGGCATCATCCATACGTATCAAAAGTACGACCCGCAAACGTTTCCCAGCCCGACGGCGCCGCCGCCTGACGTGGTGTCTTCGGCCTTCGATCATCTGCTGGCCTACGGCAGCTTGCGCGAATTGACCGAAGAAGAACTGGCCCGGGCCGTGCATCTCGATCCCAGCCAGATCGCCGGGCTCGGTCCGAGCCTCGACGCTTTGCGCGAAATGCTGTTGGAGCGCAAGCGAAAGATTCTGGAGACCTACGAAACCAGGCAGGTCCGCGAGACGGCCCGGCGGCAGTATCGCGACGCGGGCGAACCGCTCAAGCCGCCCAAGCAACTCCGCGGTCTCTTCCAAAAAGCGTTCGAGTTGGAACAGCTTCGCGAGTTGGAGCAGCTTTGGTATCGGGCCGGCGGCGAACGCTCGGCCTTCGCCGGGCAGTTGCTTGCGCTGGTGGAACGGCTGGGCGAAAAGTACCAGGTCGACGAACTGGCCGCCAAGTACGAGTTCACTGGCCGCCAGCCGATGAGCGTGCCGCAGGCGCTGGCGGTCAAGGAGGAGTTGGAAGAGATCGACCGGCTGCTCAAGCAACTCGAAGAGGCGGCCCGCACCGCGCAGATCGGCGTGATCGATCTGGATCAACTGGCCGAATACGCCGAGCCGGGCGACATGGAGCAACTGGCTGCGTTGCAAGAACAGATCGACAACTACATCCGCGAGTTAGCCGAGCGGCAGGGGCTGGAGCGCGGCAAACGCGGCTTCCAGCTCACGCCCAAGGCCTATCGATTGTTTCAGGGCAAGCTGCTCGAACAGATCTTCAGCCAGTTGCAGGCCTCGCGCACCGGCCGGCACCAAGGGCCGATCGTCGGCGAAGGCGCCGTCGAGCTACAGCACACGAAGCCCTACGAGTTCGGCGATTCGGTCGCCAACATGGACATCCCCGCCTCGCTCACCAACGCCATGCTTCGCGGCGGCGTGCAGTTGCCGCTGCGACTGAAGACCGAGGACATCGAAATCCACCGCACGCGCAACGCGCCCAAGTGCGCCACGGTGGTGGTGATGGACATGAGCGGCTCGATGCGCTACGGCGGGCTGTACGTGAACGTCAAGCGCATGGGACTGGCGCTCGACGGCCTGATCCGCCGCGAGTATCCCGGCGACTTCGTGCAGTTCATCGAGATGTTCACCTTCGCCAAGCCGCGAGCGCCCGGCGAGATCGTACACATGATGCCCAAGCCGCCGACGATTTACGATCCGGTCGTCAGACTCAAGATCGACATGAGCCGCGAGGACGCCAGCGAGTTCCGCGTGCCGTGGCACTTCACGAACATCCAGCACGGCTTGCAGCAGGCGCGAAGGTTTCTGTCCGCCCAGGATACGCCCAACCGGCAGATCATCCTGATCACCGACGGGCTGCCGACCGCGCACTTCGAAGGCCCGATGCTGTACTTGCTCTACCCGCCGCACCCGGCCACCGAATCGGCCACGCTGCGCGAAGGGCTGCTCTGCCGCCGCGAAGGGATCACGATCAACATCTTTCTGCTGCAAAGCTGGTCGCAATCGCTCGAAGACGTCCGTTTCGCCCAGAAGCTGGCCGAATCGACCACCGGCCGCGTGTTCTTCACGGCCGGCAAGGATCTCGATCGCTACGTCGTTTGGGATTACGTGAATCGGCGGCGATCGATCGTTTCGTGAGAAACGGGCGGGTGGTTCGCCACAGATTGTTTGCCACAGAGGGCACAGAGAACACGGAGTTCTTTTTGATTCTGAATCTTGGACTCAATCCAAATTCCAAAATCCGCAATTCCTCTCCGTGCCCTCTGTGGTCTCTGTGGCATCCGATCCTATTTCACGCCCGAGCCGGGCTCGACTTCGCGATCGGGCCGCAGCAGCACCACGCCGGCCGCATCGCTGGCGGCCAGCAACATGCCGTTCGATTCTTCGCCGCGAATCACGGCCGGTTCGAGATTGTTGACCACCACGATCTGCCGGCCGACGAGCGCCTCGGGTTCGTAATGCCCGCGGATGCCCGCCACGATCTGCTTCTCGACGTCGCCCACCTGAATCTGCAACAACAGCAGCTTATTGGCGTTCGGATGCTCGCGGGCGGCTAGCACCTTGGCCACGCGCAATTCGAGCTTGGCCAAATCGTCGTAACTGACGGGCGGTTTGGGTTCCATCATTGGGGCCTTCGAAAATCGGGCGATCGCGATCGTTTGTTGCGAGCGACTATCTTAGCGTCTCGCGGTCCGTTTCGATACCGGCGATTTCTCGCTCGGCGAGCAGCGGCAGTCATGTGGGAACGCAACTCGCCGACCGGCCCCTACGGCATCTTGGCCGTGTACGAGATCAGCGTCTTGACGTAGTTCGCCCGCTCGTAGGCCTCGCGGCCGGGCGCGTGATCTTTGCTCATGCTCCCTTTGATCTCCTCGAGCGTCGTGAAGTGATGTCGCTCGAGCCACTGGCGAAGTTCTTCGAGAATGGCCGCCAAATGACCGGGGCCATGTTCCAGCAGCGCCGAGGCGATCATCGTCGCGTCGGCGCCGGCCAACAGCAGCTTCAATGCGTCGCCGCCGGTTCGCACGCCGCTCGAGGCGGCCAGCGAGGCGGAAAGCTGGCTGCGCAGAATGCCGATCCAGCGCAGCGGCAATCGCAGTTCGGCCTCGGCGCTCAGCTCCATTTCGAGAGCCAGTTGCAAATGCTCCAGGTCGATGTCGGGGTTCGGAAAGCGATTGAACAGCACCAAGCCGTCGGCGCCGGCGTCGACCAGCCGCTTGGCTAGGTTCGGCAAGGCGGCGAAATAGGGGCCGATCTTGACCGCCAGCGGCAACTTCGTCGCCTGGCGAACGGTGGCGACCAGGTCGACGTAACGCGCTTCGACCTCTGCCGACGTCGTCTCGCTGTCGGTCGCCAGCAGATAAATGTTGAGTTCCAGCGCGTCCGCCCCCGCGTCCTCGATTCTCTTGGCGTTCGAAACCCAACCGCCCGGTGAGGCCGCGTTCAGACTGGCGATCACCGGAATGGAGAGCGCTCGCTTGGCCTCTGCAAGGTGCTTGAACCATTCTTCGACGCCGCGGTTGTACTCGTCGAAGGCTGGCAGATCGGCTGATGCGCCCCCGGCGGCGGCTGCGCCCGATTCGCGACTCAGCCGCAGCCGCGCGCCAGAGTCTTGCAACTGCTCCTCGAACAGCGACGGCAGCACCACGGCCCCAGCGCCCACTGCTTCCAGGCGCTCTAAGGTCGGCAGCGACCCGGTGAGCGGGCAAGAGGAAACGACCAGCGGGTTGCGCAAGGCGATTCCCAAGTATCGGCTCGTCAAATCGAGGGTCATGGAGGGCTCTCCGTTGGGCTAGTGATCGGGATCCATCGGTTGCCGCCAGATTAACACGTTCGCCGCTGGCAGAGCAGACCTATTGCAAAGTATGTTCCTTTTCGGAACGTGCGACGAAGCTGCATTTATTCAATGGGTTCGGCAATCGTCTGGCCGAGCGCGCCCGTTCGCACGGTTGCGCATTTGACAAGCGAGTTTGGCCCAGGCAGATTAGAACTTCGACGGCGCTGGAGTATCGTCGCTTCGACGATGCGCCGAAAACCAGAACAGCAAACGCCCTGAGTGTGGAGCGATTGATAGTGCAAGCGAGGAAAGGCAGTTGGGGTGCGGCTTGGATGATTTGCGCGGCCCAGCTATGCGCCGCGCCGGCGGCTTCGGTCGCGGCCGAAGAACGGCCGTTGTCGCGGATCGGCTTCGGCTCGTGCGCGCGGCAAGACCGGCCCCAGCCGATCTGGGACGCGATCGTCGAGACGAAGCCCGACTTGTTCCTGATGCTGGGCGACAATATCTACGCCGACACCGAAGTTCGCGATGAAAAGGGCGAGGTGGTGCTGCAACAGCGCGTCGCCTTGAGCCAACTTCAGCCCGAGGGGACGACGGCCCGCTGGTGGAAGGGCAATCTGCACACGCACACCTTTTGGAGCGACGGCAACGATTTCCCGGAAATGTCGGCCGACTGGTATCGTTCGCACGGCTATCAGTTCTTGGCAATCACGGACCACAACGTGCTGGCCCAGGGCCTGCGTTGGATGAAGCAAGGCGAGATCGTCAAGCGCGGCGGCGCCGACGCGATCGAGAAATACCAGCGTCGGTTCGGGCCGGCGTGGGTCGAAATGCGCGGCGAAGGCGAAGCGCTGGAAGTCCGGCTCAAGCCGTTTGCCGAGTTCCGCGCGCTGGTCGAACAGCGCGGCCGGTTTCTATTGATCCCCGCGGAGGAAATCAGCGACAAGGCCGAAGGCGTGCCGGTCCATATCAACGCATCGAACATCAAGGACGCCGTGCAGCCCGTGGACGGCTCGAACGTCCGCGAGACGATCACGAACAACCTCCGCGCCGTCGAGGAACAGGCCAAGAAAGCGGGGCGAGAGATCCTGGCCCATCTGAACCACCCGAACTTCGGCTATGCCGTCACGGCCGAGGACCTGGCGCATGCGGTGATCGAGCGGCACTTCGAAGTCTACAACGGCCACCCGGGCGTGAACCATCTGGGCGACGACCGCCGGCCGGGCGTCGAGCGACTGTGGGATATCGCGAATACGATCCGGCTGGTCGATCTGAAATCGCCGCCCTTGTTCGGCATCGCCACCGACGACACGCACGACTACCACGACCACGCAGGCGGTTCGCACCCGGGTCGCGGCTGGGTGATGGTCCGCTCGACGCACCTCACGCCCGAACACATCGTGCGGGCGATCAAGGCGGGCGATTGTTATGCTTCGAGCGGCGTGACCTTGGCCGATGTGCGCTACGACCGCCAGCGGCGGGCGTTGGAATTGGAGATCGAGCCGGACGGCGACGCGAAGTTCGTCACGCAGTTCGTCGGCACGCTGCGAGCCGTGAACACGGCCAGCGAGCCGCCCGTCGATGCGGCCGGCAAACCGATCCGCGCCACGCGCAAGTATTCCGACGAGATCGGCAAAGTCTTGAAAACGGTGGAGGGGCTGTCGCCGCGTTACGAGTTGATCGGCGACGAGCTGTACGTGCGGGCCGTGATCACTTCCAGCAAGCCGCCGCACGATCCGTCGTTCAAGGACCAGCGCGAACAAGCCTGGACGCAGCCCGTCGGCTGGGAGGAGTTTTTGGAAGGGCCGCTGGCGGCGGGGGAATAGCGGCTCATCGGAGAAATGGCTTGGGCTTTTCTACCTCACTAACATGACGCCAGTGCGGCGGCGAAATGCCCTGGGGCCGGCAATACCGGCGCAGCTTGGGCAGTTCGCGGAAGGCGCGGGCGATGACGCTCGCCTTCGAGCCGGTCGCCGCTCCGCCGACGCGCGGATAATGATTCACGGGCGTCTCGACGTAGTGCATGCCGGCCTGCGTGCATTGGATCATGATCTCGGCGTTGATGCAGGCGCCGGTCGCCGTCAGTTGCAGTTGGTCGAGCGCTTCGCGGCGGAAGAGTTTGAAGGCGCAATCGAGATCGCGCACTCGCACGCCCAGCACGAGCCTGACCAGCGCGCCCCAAGCCCAGGCGTTCAGCCTGCGTTGGCCGGCCTCGGCCCGGCGCCAACGGTAGCCGATCGCCAGATCGTGGTCTTGCAAATGGCCGAGCAGGCTGGCGACGTCGAGCAAGTCGAACTGGCCGTCGCTGTCGGCGAACATCACCAGCTCGCCGGTCGCAGCGCGGAGGCCGCTGGCGACGGCGGCGCCGTAACCGCGATTGCCTGCGTGCGAGATCAGGCGAATGCGGTCGTCGCGAACCGACCACTCGTGTACGCGCGCGGCGGTCTGATCGCGCGAGCCGTCGTCGACGACGATCACTTCGAACCGCTCGACGAACTTGGGCAGAATCGCCAGGGCGGCGCTCAGCGTATCGCCGATCGCCTGTTCTTCGTTGAACGCCGGCAGGCAAAGCGACAGACTCGCCGGGTAGGGCAGCCGCGTCTTCAACTCTTGCCAGGCGGCCGTGGCGACCCAATGAGCCTGCCAAGCGAGAATCGCAGAAACCTGATCGGCCGCCAGCACCCGCCGCCGCACCAAGATCTGCCCCAACCGACCGCCGCCGGCGCGCTGTTCCGCCAGAGCGGCCTCGATCGCCGCCGCGGGAATTCCAAAACGCCCGGCCAACTCTCCGAATCTCGGGCGATCCGCGCCAAAGGGCTGGGGGGTCAATGCTTCGTCGCCGAACGCCATCCGCTCGTCTCCGAGGTCGAAGTTGCACGTGCTAAATGTTGCGGGCGCCCCAACAAGAGGATCTGATTCGATCGCAAGAACCAACGCCCGCGCTCGAGCACGCAAACGTCGGCCGGCAAGCGGGCGGCCAATCGCTCGTATCGCTCGCCGGTGGTGAACAGAAACGCGTCGCGCGGCTGCTCGCGAAAGAAGCGAAAGACTTGCTCGTCTTCCACGAGCTGTTGGACGGGATGTTTCGCGTAAAACACCAGGCTGGGGCGGTAATATCCGAAGCTGCGGATCACCGGCTCGGCGCCGCGCGAATTGCGAAGAATCTGGGCGGCGAACTGTTGGCTGTTCTGGCGTCGGCCGACGACCACGGCGGCGCCGCCGAACAGGGCCGCGTGGAATACGATCGCCGCGGCCGCCAGGGCGATCGCAACCTGACGCGCGCGGCCTTGTTCGCTGAAACGCCAACAGAAAACCGCGGCCGCGATCAGCGGCAATGCGACCAGGCCCAGCGTCCACGGCCCGTTGATGAAATGCCTGGCCGCCAGCGGCAGGCCGACCGCCACGCCGAGGCCCGCCAGGCCCAGCACGATCCAAGCCGGCCGCAATTTGCGAGCCGGCGTGAGTTGCGGATCGCTCAACCAGGCCTCGATCCAAGCGGCGGTGAGCAGCGCCAAGGCGGGATAAACCGGCACGATATAATTCGGCAACTTGGTCGCCGCCAGCGAGAAAAAGCCCAGATAGACCACGACCCAGCAGCAGAGGAACAAGTAGCACAACCTGCGGGCATTGGAAGAAGCGAGTTGCGTCCGCAGGCGGGTGATCGTCGGCGCGAAAAACACCGACCAGGGAAAGAAGCCGATCGATATGGCGATCAGGTAATAAAAAATCGGCCCGCGATGATGCTCCATGGGGTGCAAGAAGCGGCCGAGGTTATGCACGCCGAGAAAGCCGGCCAGCCACTGTCCGCCGGTTCGGGCGCCGACGGCGGCGTACCAGGGGCCGGCGA
>Ga0307372_10001036_pt1 | contig 48707 bp, 40 predicted proteins | sample OX1MG_FD_202533 | JGI IMG/M metagenome (GOLD analysis project Ga0307372, IMG submission 202533) | Soil microbial communities from Risofladan, Vaasa, Finland - OX-1 | ecosystem: Environmental > Terrestrial > Soil > Coastal area > Acid sulfate soil | place: Finland: Risofladan, Vaasa | collected...
AGGGGTCACGGGGTTGCAGGCGGTGGCCGCCAGTCCCGTTCCCAGCACGGCCGCGACTGTCAGGAGGAGCTTTCTCACGGTGGGCCGCAGGATAGGTGACTCAACCCTCGGTGGGCACCAACTCGCCCAGCAGCACGGTCACGGCCTCGGCCGGATCGGCTTTGGGCTGGATAGGCACGACGATCTGGCCGATCTCGGCCTTGTAGACCGACTTGGGGGCCAGGCGGCGCAGGCGCATCTCCGAACTGGTGCGCAGGAAGAGCGGACTGATGCGGGCCGTGGAGGGGCTGTTCGCCATGCCCCGGGGCTTGACCACGCTCACCTCGGTCACCCCCAGCCGGGCGCACTCGGCCCGGAGGCGGCCGACCCGGAGCAGGGCCAGGGCCGCCTCGGGGATGGGCCCGAAGCGGTCGGCCCACTCGACGGATATGTCGTCCACCTCGGCCTGGGTGGTCACCCCGGCCAGGCGGCGGTAGGCCTCCAGGCGCAGATCCTCCCGCTCGACGTAGTCGACGGGCAGGTGGGCGTCGAGAGGCAGGTCGAGCTTGATCTCGGCCGGCGGTCGGGCCTCCTCGCCCTTGAGCTCGGCCACCGCCTCGCTGACCATCCGGACGTAGAGGTCGTAGCCGACGGCGGCAATGTGGCCGGACTGGTCGGCGCCGAGCAGGTTGCCGGCGCCCCGGATCTCCAGGTCGCGCATGGCGATCTTGAAGCCCGAACCCAGCTCGGTGTGCTCCCCGATGGTCCGCAGGCGCTCGTAGGCCTCCTCCGACAGGGCCATGTCGGGGGGGAAGAAGAGATAGGCGTAGGCCCGCTGGCCGGCCCGGCCCACCCGGCCCCGGAGCTGGTGGAGCTGGCCCAGGCCGAGGCGGTCGGCCCGGTCCACCACCAGGGTGTTGACCGTCGGCATATCGATCCCCGACTCGATGATGGTGGTGCAGACCAGCACGTCGAACTGCCCGTCCCAGAAGTCGAGCACCACCCGTTCCAGCGTGCCTTCGTCCATCTGGCCGTGGGCCACAGCCACCCGGGCCTCGGGCACCAGCTCCCGGATGCGCCGGGCGGTGTGTTCGATGTCGCGCACCCGGTTGTGCACGAAGAAGACCTGACCCTCGCGGAGCAGCTCGCGCCGGATGGCCTCGGAGACGGCGCGCTCGTCGTATTCGCCGACGTAGGTGAGTATGGGCTGGCGCTCGGCCGGCGGCGTGTTGAGCAGGGTCAGGTCGCGGATGCCGGTCAGGCTCATCTCCAACGTCCGCGGGATGGGTGTGGCGGTGAGGGTGAGGACGTCCACGTCGGTCCGGAGGGCCTTGATGGCCTCTTTGTGGGTGACGCCGAAGCGTTGCTCCTCGTCCACCACCAACAGTCCGAGATTATGGAACTTGATGTCGCCCGATAACAGGCGGTGGGTCCCGATCACGACATCGACCACACCGGTGGCCAGACCCGCCACCACCGAACGGGCCTGAGCCGGAGTGAGGAAGCGGGAGAGGACTTCGACCCGCACCGGGTAGCCGGCAAAGCGATCCGAGAAGGTCTGGAAATGCTGCTGGGCCAAGAGGGTGGTCGGCACCAGCACGGCGGTCTGGCGCCCATCCTGCACCGCCTTGAATACGGCCCGGATGGCGACCTCCGTCTTACCGAAGCCGACGTCGCCGCAGACCAGGCGGTCCATGGGAACGGCCTGTTCCATGTCCTCCTTAACGGCGTCGATGGCCTTGGCCTGATCGGCCGTCTCGGTGAAGGGAAAGGCCTGTTCCATCTCCACCTGCCACGGCGTGTCGGGGGGAAAGGCGTGGCCCGGGGTGGTGATCCGGCGGCGGTAGAGGACCACCAGTTCCTGGGCGATCTCCCTCACCGCGGCGCGGACCCGGCTGCGGGTCCGCTCCCAGTCGGCGCCGCCCATGCGCGACAGGGTCGGGGTCTCGCCTCCGGTGTAGGGCGTCACCGCGTCGATCTGGTCGGAGGGGACGTAGAGCTTGTCCCCGCCCCGATACTCGAGGAGCAGGTAGTCGCGTTCGGCTCCCCCGATGGCCCGGGTCACCATGCCGCCGTAGTGGGCCACGCCGTGCTGGTGATGCACCACGTAGTCCCCGGCCTTCAGGTCGTCGAAGAACCCGCTGTCGATGGAGCGGGAGCGGGACCGGGGCCGGCGGTGGGCGCGCCGACGGCCGGTCACATCCGACTCGGCCAGCACGGCCACCTTGGCGGCGTTGAGCACGAAGCCGCGCTCCACGGGCGCCACGGTCAGGGTGAGGCCAGGTTCGGGCTCGGCCTCGGCCAGCACGGCGTCGGGATCGAGACGGTGGCGCAGAACCAGGCCGGATTCCTGCAGCGATGCGCCCACCCGCTCGGCGCTGCCGGTCCCTTCGGCACAGACCACCACCCGGAACCCGTTGGCGGCCAGGGTGCCGAGCCGGCTGACCAGCCGGGAGGCGTCCCCGACCACGGGGTCCCAGCCGGTGGCATCCACCGCCGGCGTCTCCGAATTCTCGGGGGTGTTGGTGATCGACCACACCGGCGCCGAGGTCCCCGCCAACATGCGCTCGAAGGCCAGATGCAGGGGAGGAAAGCCCCGCTCGGCCGCTCCGGCCCAGGTCTGGGCCAGCGTCGAGGCCAGGGCAGCTTCCTCCTCGAGAACCTCCGAGGCCCGGTCCCGCATCCGCCGGGGTTCGACCAGAAGGATCTGGGCGTCATCACCGAGGAGGTCGGGCAGGAGGATCTCCTCCTCGGCCAGCCATGGCAGCCAGGACTCCATCCCGTCGAAGACCAGTCCCTCGGCCAGCTTGTCCCACTGCTCTCGGGCCCAGGGCTCGGCGCCGATCAGCTCGGCGGCCCGACGCCGCACGGCTTCATCGGCCAGCACTTCCCGGCAGCCGAAGATCTCGACCTCGGCCCGCTCCTCGGTCGAGCGCTGGTCGAAGACGTCGAATTCGGTGAGACGGTCGACTTCGTCGCCCCAGAGGTCGATGCGCACCGGGGCGTCGGCGGTGGACGGGAACACATCGACTATCCCGCCCCGCACCGCCACTTCTCCCCGGTGCTCGACCTGGTACTCCCGCCGGTAGCCCATGGCCACCAGGGCTGCTACCAGTCCCTCCTCGTCCAGGGTGTCCCCAGCCCGAACCACCACCGGCGCCTGCTCACAGGCGCCCGGGCCCAGGCGTTGGAGCAGAGCCTTGACGGTGGACACCACCACCCGGGGCGGAACCCCCTGGCGGAGGCGCCATATGGTCCGCAGCCGCCGGCCCATGGTCTCCACGGCCGGGCTGACCCGCTCGAAAGGCAGGGTCTCCCAGGCGGGGAAGGCCTCGACCTGATCGGGGCCCAGGAAGGCGCTGAGGTCGTGGGCGAGGCGGTCGGCATCGGCCTGGGCCGGCAGGACGACCAGGATGGGACGGCGGGACGAGAGGTGGGCCAGGCCGGCCACCGTGATGGCCCGGGCCGGCTCGGACACGGCCAGCACCCCGTGGGAGCTGCCGGCCATGGCGACTAGGGCGGGTTCGGCCCGCAGCAGGGGCGGCAGTCGGTGCAGAAGCTCTGTCATCGGGTGCCTGCGGCGGAGCCGCTCATAGGGAGTTGTAGAAGTTCATGGCCGCATCGACGCCGTGGACCAGGATGTGCTCCACGGCATCGGCGGCGGTGGCCACGGCCACGTCGATGTCCTCCTGCTCCTTCTTGGAGGGCGGGCTGAGGACATGGCCGATGCCGTCACCCGGGCGGCGGTTGCGACCGGGCGCCTTATCGATGCCTATGCGCACCCGGCTGAAGCCCCGGTCGTGCAGATGGGCCTCGATGGAACGCAGCCCGTTGTGCCCGGCCAGGCCCCCGCCGGCCTTCACCCGCACCACCCCGGCGGGAAGGTCCAACTCGTCCTGGACTATGACCAGCCGGCCCACGTCCTCGATGCCGAAACGCCTGACCAGGCTGCGCACGGCCAGGCCCGAGTCGTTCATGTAGGTCTGGGGAAAGGCCAGAGCCAGACGCCGGCCGTCCACCTTGGCCTCGCCCACCAGGGCGTGGTCGTTACGGGAGTGACGGAGCCGCTCCCCGTGGCGCTCGGCCAGGAGGGTCACCACCATCGCTCCCAGGTTGTGCCGGCTGCGGGCGTATTCCGGGCCAGGGTTGCCCAGGCCGACCGCCAACAGGTCGGCGGGGGTGCCGCTGCGGTGCCGGAGCAGCCCTAAGCCTCGTCCGAGCCGCCGGCATCGGCGGAGCCGGAGTCCGACCCGGCCGCGCCGGAGTCCTGGGCCTGAGTGGCCCCGGTGCTCTCGGCGGAAGCCTCGGCCTGCCCGGCGGCAACGGCTTCGACCTCGGCGTCCATGGCCGCGGCCTCGGCGGCGGCCTGCGGGGGCTGGCCCACGACCACCAGGGCTTCGGGGTCCACGTCGGTCTCGACCCCGGGCGGCAGGGTGATGTCGGCCACCCGGATGGAGGAGCCCACCTCCAGGGCGCTGATGTCGACCTCGATGCCGTGGGGGATGCGGTCCGGGGTGGCCTTGACCGTCAGGGAGTGCAGCTGCTGGTCGACCACACCGTTCTCCCGGGACACCAAGACAGCCTCGCCCACCAGGCTGACCTGGACTTCGACGGACATGACCTCGTCCCGGCGCACGATCTGGAAGTCGATATGGATCACGGTTTGGCGCACCGGATGGCGCTGGAGGATCCGGGCCATGGCCAGGTGGCTGGTGCCGTCCACGTCGAGGGACAGGAGGGCGTTGAGGCCGGCGTCGGTGGAGAGCGCCTGGCGCAATTCCCTGGCGTCAACGGCTATGGAGATCGGGTCGATCCCGTGGCCGTAGATGACCGCCGGGATGCGGCCTTCGCTTCTCAGGCGCCCCGATGGGCGGGTGCCGGTGCGCCGACCTGTCTCGGCAACGATCTTGACCTCAGGCATGACGGCGCGCTCCAACTACAGCTGGGAAAGGGACCGACAGATTGTAGTGGCCAGCGGGAGGTCAACCGAAGTTGACCTCCGGAACGGGCCGTCAGGCGGCTATTACGTCAGGTGGTAGCCGTGGTGCTGTCTCCAACGGCCTCACAGTTGGTGTTGTTCGGCGACACAAAGGTGCAGGCAGTGTCACCGTCCGTGCCCTTCTGGGCTTTGATCGTCAGCGTGTAAGAGGTGGCAAAGTTGTCACCGCTCTTGCCCGTCAGGGTCACCGTGGAACCGGAGCAGGAGGCCGTGAAGAAGCCGGCGGCCTCGGTGCCGGACGTAGCCCCCGAATAGCTCACCGAGTAGTCGCTGGCATCAGCGTCGACCGTGGCACAAGCGATGGGCTCGTTGTAAGTGATCGACAGTCCAGCAGGGGTGTGGGACGTCACCGTCGCCGACTGCATGGCCGGCATCATTGGGTCCACCACAGAGACGGCTTGGCTCTCCTGGTTGAGCACAACCGAGGCCGAGTTACCCGGATTTTCACCCGGGGGGCCGTCGGTCTCCGTGAACAGGTACGTCGAGCCTGAAACGAACGTCCCAGGCGCGCTCTGCCGTGGGTGAGAAGCGCCGCCGCAAGTCGCCTCGCCCAAATACTGGCCGTCTTGATTGTAACTGTTCAGCTGGGTGCTGCCGGGGTCGTTGCACTGGAACGAAATCACGTTCTGGTTGAGGCCGGTGATGGTTGGCGCCGAGGGGAGATTGGCATTGGCTCCGCCGAAAACCCGACTGCAGCTACCGGGCCCACAGGCATTCGTACTGGTGCCGATGACGTCGCCGATGGCGGAGCCAGGCACGTTCCAAGGGACATTGTTAGTCGCCGAGTTGACGCCGGCCTCACCAACGATTTCGAGGTCGTTGATGGAGACCGATGAACAACTGGGCGCCGGGCAGTAGTCGACGGAGAACGTCACTGTGTCCCCGCTGGCCGATGCCGAGGCGCAGAAGGCGCCGGTAGGCGTCGACATCACGGGAGAGCAGGCCGACGTGTTCTCGGGAAGCAGAGTGGCCTGTCCGGACGCGGACGCCGGGCAGGTGCCTCCCGGAGTGGTGGAGCAGGGCCCGGCAAGAGTGAGACTTGACCAGGCGCTCACTGTCATGGGCTCGTTGAACGTCACTGTCAGCTCGGTTCCCGCCGTGCCAGGTGAGCTGCCTGCAGCTAGATCGGTGCAGTCCTGCAGACAGGCGGTGGAAAGCGAAACCGGGGCGGAGACGGCTTGGCCCGCGCTCGCACCGGCCACCGGGTTCGGGCAGGCCCCCGGGCTGGGGCAGTCCTGACTCGGGGACGAATCGGACGGAGCTGGGGTGGCCGATCCCGCCTGCGGGGCACCGGCGCCGCTCGGCGCAACCGACGACACGGCGTAGCAGTAGGAATTTCCGGCCGAAGCCGTCGTGTCGGTGTAGGTCGAACTGCTGGCGGGCACGGTGGCCAGGGCCGTGTACCCCGACGGAGGCGTCTGTGGGGACACTCCGGCGGCCACGGTGTAGGCCGGCGGGCAGTAGGACCCGGTGGTGCCACTGCTGGCCGGCGTCTGCCAGATGGTGTAGCCGGTGATGCCGTCCGCGCCGGCCTGGCGGGGCGCTGTCCAACTCACCAGGACGCCGCCTGAGCTGCTGGCCGATGCCGATGCCGATGACGGTGGTTGGGGCGCCAGGTCGTTGAGACAGAAGGTCGAGGTGGCGCTGGGTTGGTAGTTGCCCGAGACCGAGTCACCATTGGACAGCCGGGCCTGGAAATCGGCATAGGAATCAGCGGTGCAAGCGGGCGAGGAGCCCGGCGTGGAGGAGGTGGTGACGATCTGGTAGGTGTCACCCGAGGCGTAGGTGTAGGTCTCATTCCCCTCGGTGAAGGTCGTCGAGGTCTCAGCGGTTACAGCCGGGGTGGTGCCGGCGGCGGTGCCAAAGGTGCCGGCGGGGGCCGTGGTCGGCGCCGGACCCCCGCCGGCCGTCTGCACGGCCGAGGCCTGGCTGGCCGTCACCGCGCCGGTGCCACCCAGGACATAGGAGGTGCCGGCCAGGGTGGAATCGTGTTCGGTGGCGAAAGCGGGGGCCGACCCGACGTCGGTGGCCGAGTTGGTCACCACCGTCGGCCAGCCGTGCGTACCGCCGAAGGGTGCACCGGCCAGGGCGTCGGCGCCGTCATCCCCGCGGGCCAGGATCAGGTTGGTATTGGCCAGCCAGCCGCTGGAGATGGCGAAGTCAGCCAGGACCTGTGAGGTATTGGAGCGGTCGCTGCCGGCCTCGACGTCGACCTTGGTCACGCCTGACGGCGGAGGGCTGTACTCCGAGGACGGGATGGACGCCGTGCCTCCGACCACGATGAGGTGCTTGATCCCCAGGTTCGATATCACCTGTTGGGCCTGGGGCTGCAGGCCGGGGCCGGTCGAGTTGGTCAGGATGATCGGGAAGTGCTTGAGATAGGACAGACCTCCGGCGGAGAGGGCGTCCACCAGGTGGTTGTCCTGGCCCGAAGCCAGGATGGCGGTCGCCAGGCCGGAAGCGTCGGTCCCGGCTCCCCCCATGGAGTCATCGACCATCTCCATGGTCTGCCACCGGTCGCTGCCCTGGTAAGGCTCGCTCACCTGGTAGCCGGCCGAACTCAGCTGGTTGATCTGGCTCTGGCTGACAGCACCAGTGCCACCCAGGACGACGATCTTGGAGACCTTGTTGGCCGACAGCGCCGAGAGCGCCGAGGTTGGCACGGTGTTGGTGTTATCGGTGAGGAGAACCCCGATGCCGTAGGTGCCTTCGACCCCCGAGGCGGCCAGGGCGTCGGACTGGTGTCCGGGTATGGCGTCGGCCAGAAGGGCGATGGGCTCCCCGGAGGGGTAGGTGGCGGCGTCGATATACGAGGCCGTCTGGTAGCGGTCGCTCCCGGCTATGCGGGTCAGGGAGAAGCTGCTGGTCGCCCCGGCCGGAGCAGCCAGAGCCAGGCCGAAGGCAGCGCTGGCGGTGGCCAGGCTGACGGCCATGAGGGCGTGGATCGGACGGCGCATTACTACTCCCAGAGTCGACTGACCAGGCAGGCTAATCAAACCGGGCCACCGAGAGTCGGCACCGGCGCCAGGGGCGAGCCAGATCCGGCTAGTTCTCCCCGCCGAAGATCTCCGAGACGGAGGTGTCCTCGAAGACGGCGTCGATGGCATCGGCCACCACGCTGGCCACGGAGAGGACTTCGAGCTTGTCGAAGTTCATGTGGTCGGGCATGGGCAGGGTATTGGTGACCACCACCCGGGACAGCGGAGCGTTCTTGAGCCGGTCGATGGCCGGGTCGGAGAGGATGCCGTGGGTGGCCATGGTCCAGACGTCGGTGGCCCCCTCCGACACCAGGAGCTCGGCGGCGGCGGTGACGGTGCCGGCGGTGTCGATCATGTCATCGATGAGCACGCAGCAGCGGCCCTTGACCGGGCCGACCACGCCCAGGGCCTCGACGGTGTTGGCCGCCCCGCGGGGGCGGCGCTTGTGGACGATGGCGATGTCGGTGCCCAGGTGCTGGCCGAAGCGCTCCGCCACCTTGACCCGACCGGCGTCGGGGGCGACCACCACCAGGTCCGGGGGCGCGTTGGTGCGCAGGTATTCGAGGAGCACCGGCAGGGCGGTGAGATGGTCCACCGGACCGTCGAAAAAACCCTGCAGCTGACCGGAATGCAGGTCGAGGGAGACGATGCGCTGGGCTCCCGCCGTGCGGAGGATGTCGGTCACCAGCTTGGCCGTGATCGGCTCTCGGGGCTGAGCCTTGCGGTCCTGGCGGGAGTAGCCGAAGTAAGGACACACGGCCGTGATCCGCTTGGCCGAGGCCCGCTTGGCGGCGTCGATCATGATGGCCTGCTCCATGATCGACTTGTTTACGGCCCGGCCGTGGGTCTGGATGATGAAGACGTCCCCGCCCCGGACCGACTCGTTGAACCGGCAGTGGATCTCCCCGTTGGCGAACTCGCGCAGGTTGGGCTCGCCCAGCTGGACTCCGAGCCGGTCGGCTATCTCCTTGGCCAATTGCGGGTGGGATCGGCCGGAGTAGAGGTCAAGACGCTTCTTGGTGATGAGCTCCATGGTCATGCCGGGCCTTCCTCGGGGTCCTCACCGCCGACCCGGCTGAACGGGCCTATACGGGCGCCGGCCTCCACCACCGCGCCGGGCTCGAGGACCACGAAGGGCCCGATCCGGGCGCCGGCGCCGATGCTGGCGGAACGGGCCACCACTTGCTCCAGTACGGCGCCTTCACCCACCGAAGTGTCCGACAGCCGGGTGTCGGGGCCGATGACGGCGTGAGCCGCCACCACGGTGGAACCCTCCAGCACTGTCCCCGGGTGCAGGGTGACATCGGCCTCCAGATGCACGGCGGCGTCGATGTAGGTCCGCTCCGGGTCGATCATGGTGACCCCCCGGCGCATCCAGCGCTCGTTGGTCCGGTCCCGCAGCTCGGCCTCGGCCACGGCCAGCTGGGCCCGGTCGTTGACCCCGGCCGTCTCCATGGGATCGGCCGCCACCATCGACACGACGTTGTAACCGGCGTCGTGAAGAACGGCGATGGCATCGGTCAGGTAGTACTCGCCCTGGGCGTTCTCGGGGCTGAGCCGGCGCAGAGCCGGGGCCAGGACACTGCGGCGGAAGCAGTAGATGCTGGTGCAGACCTCCTGGATGGCCCGCTCTTCCTCATCGGCGTCGGACTCCTCGATGATGCGGGCCACCCGCTCGTCGCGGGAACGGATCACCCGCCCGTAGCCGTAGGGGTTTTCCAGGTAGGCGGTGAGCAGAGTGGCGGCGGCATCGGTCTCGCGGTGGACGCGGACCAGGGCGGCCAGGGTCTGGGGCCGGAGCAGCGGGGTGTCGCCCGGCAGGACGATGACGTCGATGTCGTCATCGTCCTCCAGGTCATTGGGCAGCCCGGTCAGGCCCACGGCGGCGGCGTCACCCGTACCCCGCTGGATCCGCTGCTCGACGAACTCGATGGGCAGATCGGGATGGGACAGCTCCTGGAGGGTCTTGGACACCGCCTCGGCCCCATGGCCGACCACCACCACCACCCGCTCGACCGACACCTCGGCCAGGGCGTCGATCACGTGGGCCACCATCGGACGCCCGCACAACTCGTGGAGGGGCTTGGGTCGGGCCGATCGCATCCGGGTGCCTTCGCCCGCGGCCAGGACCACGGCGGTCAGGCGGCGGCTTCCCATCCGGCTTTTCTACCCCACAGGGCCCGCCGGCGGGCGGACGGCGAAGTGGCCTCTCCCCCGGTCGATCCCTCTCCCCACCCTCCAGCCGGGGGTCATCGCCTTTCCCCGCCTGCCGCCGGCCGGTATCTCGGGCTCCAGCCGGGAGCAGGGCCGTCTGCAATCATCGCTCATGGCCGGGCTCCTGGTGTTGAGTGAAGCTGACGTCCGCCGGGCTCTGGATCTGGATGAACTGGCCGAGTCGCTTAGGGCAGCACTGATCGCGCTGAGCGCCGGCTCAGTGTCGGTGCCGCCCCGCATCGGCGCCCGGAGTCCGAGCGGCCTGCTCGGCGCCATGCCCGGCTACGTAGCCGGAGTGGGCCTGGCCGCCAAGCTGGTCAGCGTCTACCCCCACAACCCCGAGCGGGGCCGACCGGCCCATCAGGCCATCATCGCCGTATTCGATGAGGAGACCGGCGCGCCGCTGGCGGTGATGGGGGCCACCTTCATCACTGCCATGCGTACGGCTATGACATCGGCCCTCGCCACTCGCGCCCTGGCCCGACCCCAGAGCGCGGCCCTGGCGGTCATCGGCTCGGGGGTCCAGGCCGACGCCCACATCACCGCACTGACCCGACTCATGGACATCGGGGACATCCGGGTCGCGTCGCGCAACCAGTCGAAGGCGACCCAGCTGGCCGGTCGATACCCGAAGGCCCGAGCCATGGGCAGCGTCATGGAAGCGGTAGACGGCGCCGACGTGGTCTGTTGCTGTACCGACGCCGATGAGCCGGTCGTCAGGGACGAGTGGATCGGGTCGGGAACCCATGTCGGGTCCGTGGGCAGCGGCGCCGAACTGCCCGACGGGCTCGTCCGGCGGTCACGGGTCTTTGTCGAAAGCCGTGCCGCCACAGCCCCGCCGCCGGCCGGAGCCCTGGAGCTGCAGCGCGTCGATGCGGCGTCGCTCGAGGAGATAGGAAGCGTGCTGGCTGGACAATCGGCAGGACGGACCACCGCCGATGAGATCACCGTCTTCAAGTCGACCGGACATGCCGCCGAGGATGTGGCCGCGGCCGCCGTAGTGCTGCAGGCGGCCGATCGCGCCGGCCTGGGCACCACCGTTGCCATGTAGGGAAGCAGGCGTAGCGGAGCTACTGGCTCGGGGGGGTGGGCTCGAACCTCCATTCTCGGATCCAAAGTCCGATGTCCTGCCATTGGACGACCCCCGAAGGTCGGTCGACCGAGGATAGTTAGGGCTGCATTTTGGGCGGGCGGGATCCCGCCAGTACCCTGGGCCCGGTCATGGGATCGCTGATCAAGAAGCGCCGCAAGCGCATGCGTAAGAAGAAGCACAAGAAAATGCTCAAGGCCACCCGCTGGCAACGGCGGGCGGGCAAGTAGCCCGAGGATTGTGCCTATCGACCGCCCCTAGGGGCGGTCGGTTCGCGTAACGACCACGTAGCCGGGCGGCCCGGACCCGTCGGGGTTGGGGAAGGGCCCAGCCAGGTCGGGCCGGGCCTCCTCCAAAAACCAGGTCGATCCACTGCCCGCCAACCTCGGGGCCAGGCCGATGGCCTCGGCCCAGGCATCCCGCCACCGGGCCAGACCGGGCTCAACGGCCAGAGCCGCCGCCTCCAGGTCGTTGACCGCCCCGGCCAGGGCCGCCGCCTCCAGGTCGTTGACCGGCCCGGCCCCCTCCGCCGGGGCCAGGGCCGGGGCAGCCGGGCCATCAGGGTGCATCCGGTCCCATTCGGCGTAGACGGCCGGGGTGGAGCAGGCCAGCGGCACCAGCAGGAGGCTCACCTCCAACTCCAGTGGCTCCAGGGCTTCGACCCGCTCTCCCACCCCGCTGACCCGGGCCCGGCCGCCCAGGAGGCAGAAGGGCACGTCTGCGCCGAGCTGGGCGGCCCGCTCGAATCCACTCCGGTCGGCCGCCACCCCGGCCCAGCGCAGCACGGCGGCGGCGTCGCTCGATCCGCCCCCGAGGCCGGCGCCGGCCGGGATCCTCTTGGTCAGGCGGATGGCCGCCTCCCTTCCGACCAGGGAGAGGGCCCGGGCGGCCAGGTTGTCCGGGCCGGATGGGATCGCCATGTCGGGCCAGGGGGTCTGGTCGACCAGGTCCAGGCCGGAGCCGGGGCCGATGAGCAGGTCATCGCCCCAGTCCAGGCTGACCATCTCCGCCTGCAGGAGGTGGTAGCCGTCCGCCCGGCGCCCGACCACCCGCAGGGATCGGGTCAGCTTGGCCGGCGCCCGCAGCCGGGCTCGTCGGGCGCTCACCGCTCCGCCCCGGGCGAAGCGGCGGCCAGGCGGCCCCAGTCCTCGATGCTCAGATCCTCGGCCCGAGCCGTGGGCTCGATCCCGGCCTGGGCGAAAGCAGAGCCGTCTACTAACCCCGATAGGGAGCCGCGGAGCATTTTTCGACGCTTATTGAAACCGGCGTTGATGAGATGAACCAGGCGGGCGTAGGACACCCCGTCCCCCACGGCCGGCACCGGCCGCCTCTCCAGGCTGACCAGCGCCGATTCCACCTTGGGCCGGGGAATGAAGACGGTCGCCGGCACCCGGCCCACCACCCGGGCCGTGGCCCAATAGGCGATCTTGGCCGACACCCCGCCATAGGCGTCCTCCCCGGCCGAGGCCGCCATACGCTCCCCCACCTCCCGCTGCACCATCACCAGCATGCGACCGATGACCGGCACCGTCTCCAGCAACCCGATCACCAGCGGGGTGGCCACGTTGTAGGGCAGGTTTGCCACCAGCACCCAGGGCGCCCCGACGCCGGCGTGGCCGACCGGCCCGGCCCCCTCGGCCCCGGGCCCCTCCGGTCGTCCTCCGGCCGCCTCGCCTCCGGCCGCCTCGCCTCCGGCGAGCACGGCGTCCCAATCCAGGCGCAGCGCATCGCCTTCCACCACCCGCACGCCCGGGGGGGCCGCCTCGGAACGGAGGATCTCGGCCAACCGGTGATCGAGCTCGATGGCCGTCACCGACGCCCCGGTGGCGGCCAGGGCGGCCGTGAGCGAACCCAGTCCCGCTCCGATCTCGACCACCCGCTGGCCGGGCCCGATGCCGGCCAACCGGGCGATCCTCTCGGCCGTGTTCGGATCGGCCAGGAAGTTCTGGCCCAGGGCGCGGCTGGGGCGGAGCCCGTGGCGGTTGATCAGCTCGGTCAGCCGGCCCCGGCCGACCGGCTCACCAGGAGATACGGACCTGGATGACGCCGTCGGAGGTGGAGGCGATCTGGGAGAACGTGGCCTCCGAGAGGTCGATGATCCGGCCTCCCTGGTAGGGCCCGCGGTCCTCGACCCGGCAGGTGGTGGTCGCCCCGTTGGCCAGGTTCTCCACCGTGACCACCGTCCCGAAGGCCAGGGTGGGATGGGCGCACGTCCCGGCCGGGGCCTGGTACCAGGAAGCGGGACCGGTCTCGGTGTTCGAGGGCGGGGGCCGGGTGGTGGTAGTGGTCGGCGCCCGGGTGGTCGGCGGGGACGTGGTCGGAGGATCGGTGGGGGGCGGGGAGGTAGTCGGAGGCGACGTGCTGGGCGGGGATGACCGCGCCCCCGAGGTGGGGGAGGAAACCGGCTGGGCCGGTGAAACCGAGGCGATGTAGGCAACGGCCGGGGCGCCCGGACTCGCGTCCAGCCCGGCCTGAGCGGCATCGGCGGCCAGGACGGCGGCTCCCGAAGCCGTGACCCCGTCGGCGGCGGTGGCGGCCAGGTCGGCCGAGGTCAGTATCCCGTCGGGGACGCCGTAGCCGTCCGAGGGGGCCCCGCCCGAAAGGGGGCGGGCCGGGGCCGAGTGGGCGGCGGTAAGACGAGTAGCGGCCCGGCCGATGCTGGCCTTGATCAACAGCAACGGTGCGGCCAGGAGGGCCAGGCACAGGATCACGGGGAGCGCCTTCGGGCGAGCCGGCCCGGACCCGGGGGCCGTCGGTCCCATGGCGACCGGCGCGACGGTCCGTAGGGCCTGGGGCCGCTGGGGGTTCAGCTCACCGTCGCTCATAAGGGCGTGGGAGGGACAGAACCAGTGGCTCCGCCCAAAGGATCGCCGACCGAGCCAGCGATCAGGACACCCTAGGGGAGACCCCACAGGAGGGCAACCGGCCGCCCTCCTCTTAGAGGGCCCGCCGGGGCTCAGGGCCAGCCCGCCCGGGGCTCAGGGCCAGCCCGCCCGGGGCTCAGGGCCAGCCCGCCCGGGGCTCAGGGCCAGCCCGCCCGGGGCTCAGGGCCAGCCCGCCCGGGGCTCAGGGCCAGCCGAAAAGGGCGGCGGCGGCGGCGCTGGAGGCGGCTTCGACCACCTCCACCGGCTCGCCCCGGGCGGCGGCCACGGCCGCCCCGACCAGGGGCACGAAGCCGGGCTCGTTGGTCCGGCCCCGGTGGGGGACGGGGGCCAGGAAAGGGCTGTCGGTCTCCACCAGGTAGCGCCCGGCCGGGCAGGCAGCGGCGGCGGCCCGGACATCCTCGGCGTTCTTGAAGCTGACGATGCCCGAGAAGGAGAGATAGGCCCCGGCAGCCAGGCATCGGGCGGCCTCTTCCGGGCCCCCGGTGAAGCAATGAAAGACGGTCCGCTCCGGGACCCCCTCGGCCTCCAGCACGGCAAAGGTGTCCTCCCACGCCGAACGACTGTGGATCACCAGGGCCAGGTCCAGGCGGTGGGCGGCCCGGATTTGCTCGGCAAAGGCCCGCTTCTGGTCCTCAGCCGGGGAATGCCCGTAGTGGTAGTCGAGGCCGCACTCGCCCACCGCCACCACCACGGGATCGCCCGCCAGCTCGTCCAGTAGGCGCAGGACCGGGCCGGTCCCGGTGCTGGCGTCGTGCGGGTGCAGGCCCACCGCCGCCCATAACCCGGCCCCGGGGCCACCCAGGGAGCGGGCCGTCTCCACGCAACGTCGAGACTCCTCGGCATCGGTGCCGACCAGGACGAAGCGGTCCACGCCGGCCAGTCGGGCCCGGGCCACGGTGGCGGCCGGGTCCTCGTCCCGCAGGACGTGGCAGTGGCTGTCGGTCCAGGCCAAGGCCGGATCAGGTGGTCTTGCGGGGGAAAAGTGGATCGCCAGGGACGACTTCGACACCCCCGGGATAGCCCCCCCACTCGGCCGCGCCAGGCAGGCGCTGGTCGGCCGGGGAACCCCCGAGACCGATCCGGCGCCACAGTTCCTCACAGGCGCCGGGCATGGCCGGATAGGCCAGGATGGCCACCAGGCGCAGGACCTCCAGGGCGTCGCCCAGGATGCCGTCGACCTCGGGACCGGGCTCCGCCCGCCAAGGCTCGGCTTCCTCCAGGGCGGCGTTGGTCTCCCGCAGGATCGACCAGGTGGCATCCAGCGCCTCGCTGGGGGCGATGCGTCGCCAGGCCGCGTCGGCTTTGCTCACGGCTTGAGTCGCCACCGCGGCCAGGGGGCTGTCGGGCCGGGGCTTGGGGCCCACTCCCCCGCACTTGCGGGCCACGACCGTAGCCACCCGGGACAACAGGTTCCCCAGGTTGTTGGCCAGGTCGGAGTTGTACCGGCTCACCATTCCCTCGTAGGAGAAATCCCCGTCGGGCCCGAAAGGCACGTCGCGCAGGAAGTGGTAGCGGAAACCGTCCACGCCGAAATCGTTCACCAACTCCGCCGGGGCGATCTGGTTGAGCCGGGTCTTGGACATCTTCTCCCCGCCCACCAGAAGGAAGCCGTGCACGGATATGCGAGGCGGCGGGTCCAGTCCCACCGCCATGCACATGGCCGGCCAGTAGACGCAGTGGAACCGCAGTATGTCCTTACCGATGATGTGGTGGGTCGAGGGCCACCAGGTCTCGAAGCGGTCCGCATCCCCGGCGTAGCCGATGGCAGTGACGTAGTTGATGAGGGCGTCAAACCACACGTAAAACACGTGTTTTTCGTCCCAGGGCACCGTCACGCCCCAGGTGGTCGACGTCCGGCTGAGGGAAACGTCGTCCAGGCCCTGGCGGATGATGCCCAGGGCCTCGTTGCGCTTGGACGCGGGCGAGACGAAGTCGGGATGGGCCTCGTACCACTCGAGGAGGCGGCCCTGGAAACGGGAGAGTCGGAAGAAGTAGTTCTCCTCCACCAGGCGCTCCACCGGTGTGCCGTGAGTCGGACACCGCAGCCCGTCGTCCAGGTCGGACTCGATGTAATAGGCCTCGCAGGCCACGCAGTACAGCCCCTCGTAGGTGTCCAGTTCGATGTAGCCGTTTTCGTACGCCCTCTGCAGGAAGGCCTGGACGGTGAGCTGGTGGCGGGGCTCGGTGGTTCGGATGAAGTCGTCGTAGCTGATGTCGAGGAGCTTCCATGCCTCCTGGAAGCGGGCGGCGGTGGCGTCGGCGTGTTCCTGGTTGGTGCGGCCGGCGGCCTCGGCCGCCCGGGCCACCTTTACCCCGTGCTCGTCAGTCCCGGTAAGAAAAAACACACTTTCCCCAGCCAGACGATGCCACCGCGCCACGGCGTCAGCTGTCACAGTGGTGTAGGCGTGCCCGATGTGGGGGACGTCATTGACGTAATAGATCGGGGTAGTCAAGAAGAGGCGTCCCACCGACCGTACCCTACCGACGCGAGGAGAGGAATTAATGATCAATAACGGTGGTCTGCCGCGGCGGATCGACCACCTGGGCAGAATCGTGGTGCCAGTCGAGTTACGCCGAATGCTCGGCATCAAAGCCGGAGACGAGCTCGAGATCGCGGTGAGGGACGGAACCATCACCCTGACCAAGGCCGGCCATGCCTGTGCCTTCTGCTCCAGCCAGGAGAACCTGCATTCCTACCGGGAACGCTGGGTGTGCTCGGACTGCGCCAGCGCGGTGGGCGAGCTCACCGATGACGATCGGCTGGCGGCCAGCGGTTAGCCGGGTGGCTAGCGCAACCTGAGGGCCAGCTCGTAGGCCGCCCGGCGGGGTATCCCGAGTTCGGTGGCCACCGCCCGAGCCGCGTCGCGGGCTGAGTCCCCGGCATCCAGGCGCACCCTCACGGCCAGGATGACCGTTTCTTCGTCAGGGGCGCCGGCGGCCGGCCGGCCCCCGAGGACAACCACCTGCTCGCCCCGGGGGTTCGCCCCGCCGGCCAGGTCGGCCGCATCCCGGAGCGTGCCGCGCCACACCTCCTCGTGCAGCTTGGTGAGCTCCCGGGCCACCGACACCCGTCGCTCCCCGCCGCACGCGGCGACCAGGTCGGCCAGGGTGGCGGCCAGGCGCAGGGGCGCCTCGAAGATGACCGTGGTTCGCTCTTCGGCGGCCAGGGCCTGGAGCCGGGCGGCCCGCTCCGAACCTTTCCGGGGCAGGAATCCCTCGAACACGAAGCGGTCGGTAGGCAGCCCGCTCACCACCAGGGCGGCCAGAGCCGCCGAGGGCCCCGGGATGACACTGACCTCCTCCCCTGCCGCCGTCACCGCCGCCACCAGCCTGGCCCCAGGGTCGGATACGGCCGGCATCCCGGCGTCGGTGGCCAGGGCGACTGTCTTGCCCTCACCGATGAGGGTCAACACCCGGGCGATGGCCGCCTCCTCCCGGTTGGCGTCCATGGCCACCAGGCGCCGGCCGGACAGGCCGGCGTGGGTCAAGAGGGCCCGGGTCCGGCGGGTGTCCTCACAGAGGATCACGTCGGCCCCGCCCAGAGCCTCGATGGCCCGGGGCGGGAGATCGCCCAGATTGCCTATGGGGGTGGCGACCAGCACCAGGCGACCGGGCTGGCCGTTGACTTTTTGCTCTCGGGTCAATCCCTGATCTCGAGTCGGTCCCCGACGGCCAGGAGGTGCCTCCCGATGAAGCCGGCCTCCGCCCCTATCAAGCATCTGGCCCGGGGCCGGAGCCGGGTGACCCGGTTGGGAGCGACGTCGGCCAGGATCTCCAAAACGACCAGGGCCGAGTCACAGAAGATGATGTCAACCCGCCCCGGGGCACCCAGGGTGTGGGTGGCCCAGGCCGGGCGGAGGGCCAGGGCACCGTCGATCCTTCTGGACAGGGCGCGGAGGCGCCCGACACGGTCGGTCACCAACTCGACAGAGGCCAGCACCTGGTCCTCCCTCATCAGCCACGCCATCCGACCGCCCCCCGTCAGACGTTGAAGCGGATCTCCAGCACGTCCCCGTCCGCCACCTCGTAGTCCTTGCCCTCGACCCTGAGCTTGCCTGCATCGCGAGCCGCGCTCCAGGATCCGAGCCCGAGCAACTCGTCCCAGCGGATCACCTCGGCCCGTATGAAGCCGCGCTGCAGGTCGGAGTGGATGACCCCGGCACATTCCGGGGCCCGGGCGCCGCTGCGGAAGGTCCAGGCCCGGGACTCCTTGTCCCCGGTGGTCAGGAAGGTGCGCCGGCCGAGCAGGTGGTAGGCGGTGCGGGCGACCCGGGGCAGGGCCCCTTCACCCAGGCCCAGACCCTCGAGGAGCTCGGCCCGGCCGGTCTCGTCCAGCTGGGCGGCTTCGGCTTCGAGTTGGACGCAGACACCCAGCACCTCCCCGCCCCGGCCCAGCTCCTCGGCTACCGGCTTGACCAGGGTCTCGGCCTCGGCCAGCTGGTCTTCGCCCAGGTTGACCACGGCCAGGACCGGCTTGTTGGTGAGAAGAAAGAAGGGAACCAGCGCCTTGCGCTCATCGGCCGAGAGGCCGGAGCGGTAGAGCGGCGTCCCGCCCTGGAGCTCGACCAGCGCCGCCTCCAGGGCCGCCACCTCCCCGGCCAGGCTCTTATCGGCCCGGGCCGCCTTGCGCCGCTTATCGACCTGGGACTCGACCGTGGCCACATCGGCCAGGACCAACTCGAGTTCGAGGACCCCGAGATCCTCGACCGGGTCGCTGCCCCCGACCACCTCTTCGTCCTCGAATGCCCGCAGGACGAGCAGTAGGGCGTCGACCTCCCGGACCCCGGCCAGGAAGCGGTTGCCCAGTCCCTCGCCCCCGGCCGCCCCGGCCACCAGCCCGGCTATGTCCACCAGTTCGACGCTGGTGTGTACGACCTTCTTCGACTTGCTCATCACCGCCAACTGATCGAGACGGTGGTCGGCCACCTGGGCCACGCCCACGGTCGTGTCGGTGGTGGAAAAGGGATGGGAAGCCACCAGGGCCGACCCGCCTGTGAGGGCGTTGAACAGCGAAGACTTGCCCGAGTTGGGCAGTCCCACGATGCCCAGACGCTCGGAAGCCACGGCCGCTCACGCTATCCGGCGCCCACCCCGGCGCCGACCGGACCGGCGGCGGCCCCGGACGGGTACCCTTCGACCATGTCACGCCGTACCGTCAAGAGGAAGCTCCGCGCCAAGAAGAAGGCGAATCACGGTAAGAAGCCGAACTGCGGCTGAGCTCGCCCATCTCCCACTGAGCCGGTAACCGTGGCCATCCTGGCGGGCCTCAGCATCTCCGACCCGCCCGAACTGTGGGCCGATCTCGGCTTCAGCGTCGAGGCCGGCGCCTGCCGGGTGGGCGGCCTCGACTTCACCCTGGGGGCCCCGGGCGCCGGGATCACCGACTGGACCCTGGCCGCCGCCGAGGTCCCCGACGGCATCGACGGCATCGACGGCCTGCCCACCCTTGTCATCGATGATCCGGCGCCGGACGGTGCCGCCCTCGAGCATCCCAACGCCGTCGTCTCACTCGACCACGTGGTGGTGATGACCCCCGACCTGGAACGGACGGTGGGGACCCTGGGCCGGGTCGGGATCTTCGAGCGCCGCCGCCGGGACGTCGGGCGGCCCGGTCAGCCTCCCACCACCCAGGTCTTCTTCCGCCTGGGAGAGGCCATCCTGGAGTTAGTCGGGTCCCCGGTGACGAAGGCGGAAGGGCCGGCCCGGTTCTGGGGCCTGGCTTTCACGGTCTCGGACCTGGACCGCACGGCATCCGCTCTGGGTGACCGCCTGCGGGACGTCAAAGAGGCGGTACAGCCTGGCCGGCGCATCGCCTCCCTCGACCACGCCGCCGGCTCGGCCGTCCCCATCGCCTTCATGACCGCCGGTCAGAGCCGGTAGGCCAGGCCCCGCCGCTCGAGAATCGGGGCCAGCACGGCCGGCCGGTCGGTCATCACCCCGTCGGCGCCCAGGTCGATGAGCTCCTCCATCTCGGCGGGGTCATCGATGGTCCAGAAGTGCACGGCCAGACCGGCTGCGTGAGCGGCGTCGATGAGCTCGGCCGATGCGACCCGGGTAGAGGCGAAGTGGGTGGGGATCTGCAGAGCCCGGTGGCGGGTGGGCGGCAGCGGCGAACCCGACCGGAACGCCTGCCAGAACACGGCCGAGTCGGCTGTCCCGGCCGAGGTGGCCAGCCGCGGCCGGAGCTGGGCCACGGTGGCGGTGGAGGCATCGTTGAAGGAGGCAACGATGACGTCATCGGCGCGGCCGAACTCATCCAGAAGCCGTACCAGAGCTTCCTCGTAGGCGGGCACCACGGGAGCGGTCTGCTTGACGTCCATGTTCAAGAAGACCCCGGGAAAGGCTTCGAGCACGGAGCGCAGGGTGGGGATGCGGAACTCCGGGTCATCGGGGGCCCGGCCCCGGTATACGTACTCCCCTTCGGGCCGATCGGTCATGGCCACCTCCCCCGGGACGAACCAGTAGGCGTTGTCCAGGGACTGGACCTCGGCCAGGCTCAGATCGGCAATGTGCCCGCTGCCCTCGGTGGTGCGGTCCACCGTGCTGTCGTGACAAACGACCAGATGGCCGTCGGCAGTGGCGTGGACGTCCATCTCCAGGGCGGTGGCCCCGGCGTCCACGGCGGTGCGGAAGGCGAAGAGGGTACTGGACGGCGCCTCCCGGGCCCCACCCTGATGGGCGAAGCCGAGGACCCGGCGCTCCAACCAGGGGTTCGGGCCGGCGTCCTCGGGCCGGCCGCCGGCGGGGGAAGGGACGACGGAGGGATCGGTCATGTCAGGAGTCCTTCGGAGCGGGCCCCGGCCCGGATGTCGCTGTGGGGACGAGCCCCGTAGTCGGAGATGATGTCAGCCGCGGCCAGGCCGGCCAGTGCCGCGCACGCCTTGAGGTCCAGGCCGGCGGCCAGCCCGGTCAGGAAGCCGGCGGCGTAGAGGTCCCCGGCTCCGGTTGTGTCCACCACCCGGGCGGGAGCGGCCGGCACCACCAGAGTGTCGCCTGGTGTGACCACCACCGACCCCTCGGCCCCGCGGGTCAGGGCCGCCAGCGGACAGTGGGCCCGGGTCTCGGCCACCGCCCGGTCGAAGTCGGCGGTTCCCCACAGGCCGGTGATCTCGGACTCGTTGGCGAACAGGACGTCCACGGCTCCGGCGCCGATCAGCTCCAGGAAGCCGTCCCGGTTCCGCTCCACACAGCCGGGATCGGACAGGGTCAGGGCCCGACGGGCCCCGGCGGCGGGGGCGGCGTCGATGGCGCGCTGCACGGCGGCCGAGGCGGCCGGGGCGTCCCAGAGGTAGCCCTCCAGGTAGACGAAGGCCGCTCCGCCCTCCAGGATCGCCTCCACCGCCTCCGGGGCGATGTCCGGAGCGGTGCCCAGATAGGTGCGCATGGTCCGCTGTCCATCGGGCGTGACGATGATGTAGCAGCGGCCGGTGCCTCCACGGCCGGCTTCGGATAAGGCGGCCGGCCCGCCCGCGGCGCCAAAGCTGACTCCGGCTCGGACAAGATCCTCGGCGTAAGCCGAACCCAGAGCATCCCCGCCGACCCGGCCCACCAGGGCCGCGCGCCGGCCCAGGGCCGCCACCCCCACTGCGGTGTTGGCCGCCGATCCGCCCGCCACCACCTGGCCGGCGGTACCGAAGTGGCCCCACAGCCGCTCGGCCTCAGTAGCGTCGATGAGGGTCATCGTGCCGGCCTCCAAGCCGGCTTCGGCCACCGTCTGTGGTGGCACCGGCACCAGAAGGTCCACGATGGCCGAGCCCAGAGCCACCACATCGAAGCCCGAGGCACTGAGAGCGGTCATGCATTGAAAGTAACCGCCCCCGGTTCGTTAGCGTGGCCCCCCATGGCGGACCCACCCGAATACCGACTCCCGAGTCACGTCGAGCCCGAGCGCTACGACCTGGAGATTTCGCCCGACCTGGAACGAGCGACTTTCACCGGCCGGGAGAGGATCGCCATCGAGGTCAAAGAGCCGACCCGGCGCATCGCCCTCAACGCCGCCGAGTTGGAGGTGTCCGCCGTCTCCCTCCGGTCCGCCGCCGATGAAGTGCGAACGGCCTCGTTCTCCTTCGATGCGACCGAGGAGCGCTTGATCATCGATCTGGAAGAGGTCCTTCCCGCCGGACGGTGGGAGCTGGAAATCGACTTCTCCGGCACCATCAATGACAAGCTGCGCGGCTTCTACCGGAGCACGTTCAAGGATGCCGATGGTGCCGAGCGGGTCATAGCCACCACCCAGTTCGAGGCCACCGATGCCCGCCGGGCCTTCCCGTGCTGGGACGAGCCGGACCGCAAGGCCGTCTTCGGGATCACCCTGATCATCGACCCGTCACTGGCCGCCTTCTCCAACTGCGCCGAGGCCGAACGCGCCGAACAGCCCGACGGCCGGGTGGCGGTGCGCTTTGCCGACACCATGGTCATGTCCACCTATCTCGTCGCCTTCGTGGTCGGCCCGCTGGAGGCCACCGACCCCATCGACGTGGACGGCGTTGCCCTGCGCATCGTCCACGTGCCCGGAAAGCAGGACCTGTGCGGTTTTGCCGAGGAGATCGGGGCCCACGCCCTGCGCTTCTTTTCCGCCTGGTTCAACATCGACTACCCGGGGGACAAGCTCGACCTCATCGCTCTGCCCGACTTTGCCGCCGGGGCCATGGAGAACCTGGGAGCGGTGACCTTCCGGGAGCAGCTTTTGCTCATCGACCCGGCTACGGCTTCCCAGGTCGACCGCGAGCGCGTGGCCGACGTCGTGTCCCATGAGATCGCCCACATGTGGTTCGGGGATCTGGTCACCATGCGCTGGTGGAACGGCCTGTGGCTGAACGAGGCCTTCGCCACTCTCATGGAGATGTTGAGCGTGGACGACTTCCGTCCGGACTGGAACCGCTGGGTCACCTTCGGCCTCAGCCGGGGCACGGCCATGTCTGTGGACGCCCTCGAATCCACCCGGCCCATCGAGTTCCCCGTGGGCCGGCCCGAAGAGGCCGAGGGGATGTTCGACGTCCTCACCTATGAAAAGGGCGCCGCCGTTCTGCGGATGCTCGAGCGCTACCTCGGTGCTGAGGAGTTCCGCAAGGGCATCCGCCTCTACCTGGAGACCCACGCCTACGGCAATGCCGAGACGACCGACCTCTGGGACGGCATCGAGACCGCCACCGACCAACCGGTGCGCTCGATAATGGACAGCTGGATCTTCCAGGCCGGCTACCCGCTGGTGTCGGTCAACGACGCCGCCGATGGCCGCCTCCACCTCGAGCAGCGCCGGTTCAGGCTCTCGGGGGCGTCGAGCCAGGAGGACCCCACCACCTGGTCCGTCCCGCTCTTGCTCCGGGCCGGCATCGATGGGGTGGAGAAGACCCACCGCCTCCTTCTCACCGATCGGAGCGAGACCGTCGATCTGGGAGGCAAGCCGGAGTGGGTGGTGGCCAACGCCGGAGGATCGGGCTTCTACCGGGTCCGCTACGACGGCGGCCTGGCCGGCGCCCTGCGCGCCGACCTGGGCCGGCTGGATGCGCTGGAACTGTTCAACCTGGTCTCGGACACCTGGGCGGCGGCGCTGTCGGGCCAAGGCGAGCTGACCGACTTTGCCGAGCTGGTCCGGTTGCTCCGCGGCGATGAGGATCCCGCCGTCTGGTCACTGGCCGCCGGCGCCTTGGACTTCATCCACCGGGTGGCCGATGAGGCCGGAAGGGCGGCGGTGGAGGAATACCTGCGCTCGGTGTTCTCGCCTGCCTTTGCCGAGACGGGCTGGAAGGCCGCCCCGGGAGAGCCGGCTACCCGGGGCACCCTGCGCTCGACCCTGCTGTCGGCCCTGGGCACGACCGGCGCCGATGCGGAGGTGCGCCAGAGGGCCACCGCCCTGCACGCCCACCTGCTCCGGGACCGCTCGGCCGCCGACGCCGACCTGGCCGGGGCCCTGGCCGGCATCGTGGCGAGGGTGGGCGGCGCCGAGGAGTACGAGCAGCTCCTCGACCGCTACCGCCACCCGGCCACCCCTCAGGAGGAGGTCCGATACCTCTACTCCCTGGCCGCCTTCCGACACGAGGCCCTCCTGCGCCGGACGGTGGAGATGGCCCTGGGGGGCGAGGTCAGGACCCAGAATGCCCCCTTCCTGGTGTCGGTGGCTCTATCCAACCGGGCCGCCGGGCCGATGGCCTGGGAGATGCTCAAGGCGGACTGGGATGGCTTCACCGAGCGGGTACCGCAGAACTCGGTGGTGCGGATGCTCGACGGGCTGGTGAACCTGTGCCGGCCCGAGTTGGTGGCCGATATCCGGTCATTCTTCGCCACCCATCCGCTCCGCTCCAGCCAGAAGACCCTGGATCAGATCCTGGAGCGGCTCGACGTCAACACCGCCTTCGCCCTGCGCCAGGCCGACGTCATCCGCGACGCCTTCTGACGGGCGGGCCGTCCAGCCGGCCGGCACCGCCCGGACCAGCCCCGCCCTATGTCGGCGGGATCTGCTTGGGCGGGTCGATCCGCAGGGCGTCGATCCGGGCCTGCACGGCATCGAGGCGGCCCTTGGCCTCGGCGTAGACCAGGCCGGCCTGTTCATAGAGATCGGCGGAGGCTTCGATGCCAACTTCGCCGGAGGAGAGTTGGGCCACCAGGGACTCCAGTTTCTCCAGCAGCGCCTCGAAGCTCAGGTCCGCCAGCTCATCGCCGGCGGCGTCTTCGGGGCTCACCGGGCGCTCCCGGCGGCGTCGGGGATGGTCTCGCTCACCTCGACGGCCAGGCGGCCGGAAGCCAGCACCACGTCCAGTCGCTCCCCGGTCCGGGTGCAGCCGGCCTCGCGCAGCACCCGCCCATCGGCCGTGCGGACCACGGCATAGCCCCGAGCCAGGACCCGGGCCGGGTCGAGGGCCTCCAGGGTGCGGCCCCGGTCGCGGAGCTGGCCCGCCGCCCGCACCAGATGGTGGGTGAGGCCCGAGGTCAGGTCGATCCGCTCCAACAGGCGGCGGGACTCGGCCACCCGGCGGGAGGGGTCGACCAGGCTCAAGCGGTCCCGGCCCCGGACCAGGCGGGCCTCGGCCGCCTTCCAGCCGGCTTCCAGAGCTCCCATCGGCTCGGCCTCGGCCAGCCGTCGGTCCACCGCCGCCAGCCGGGTCGCCCAGGTGTTCCAGGCCCGGTCCAGCAGGACGTCCAGGCGGCCGTCGAGCTCCGCCCGGGACGGGATCACGGCGGCGGCGGCCAGCGACGGGGTGGCGCAGCGCAGGTCGGCCACCTCATCACAGAGGGGCCGGTCGCCTTCATGGCCGATCGCCACCACCACCGGCACCGTTGCCGCACAGATAGCTCGGCACAGCGACTCGTCGCTGAAGGGCAGCAGCTGGGCGGCGTCACCCCCGCCCCTGGCCAGGACAACCACGTCCACCTCGGGGTCGGCGCAGATGCGCCGCAGGCCTTCGATGATGGCCTCTGACGCCCCCGGGCCCGACACCGGGACCTCCATGAAGCGCATCGGATAACCCGGCATGCGGGTGGCCACCACCGATTCGATGTCTGCCCGCACGGCCGCCTCGGCGCCACAGACCACACCCACCTTCCTGGGCAGCATCGGGATTGGGCGGCGGGGCCGATCGGTCAGGCCGTCGGCCACCAGGCGGGCCCGGACCGCGGCCAGGAGGGCGGCTATGGCCCCCGCCCCCACCGGACTGACTTCCTCGGCGGTGAGGAGGATCTGGCCCCGCTCCGGGGCATAGTTGACCGCGCCCGTGACCAACACCCGCTCCCCGTTGACGGCGTGGCACCAGCGGGCCCGGCTGCCCGGCACGGTGACGGTCATCTGAGCGTTGCGGTCCTTGAGGGTGAAATAGGTCCGACCCCCCCCGTATGTCTTGGGGTTGACGACCTCTCCTTCCACCGACACCCGGCCGAGCAAGGCGACCGAGCGGGCCAACTCAGATGACAGGCGGACCAGGCTGACGGTGCGGGGCGGCGCCGGGCCCGAGTCGGTCTGGTCGAACAGAGTCATGGCTCCGGCAGGCTACGGGAGGCGCACCCGGCCCGCCCCATGTGCCCGGCCCCATCTGATAGTCAGAGCCATGGACGTAGTCAGGACCATGGACCCACGCCTGCTCGAGGTGGCCCGCCGAACCAAGGGCTTCATGCCCGATGACGAGGGGCTGGCCCTGCACCGGGCCGGGCTCCGGGCCGCCGGCACCGGTCTGGGCCCGCTGCTGGAGGTGGGCACCTACTGCGGTAAGTCCTCCGTCTACCTGGGAGCGGCGGCCCGGGAGGCCGGCAGCGTTCTCTTCACCGTCGACCACCACCGGGGTTCGGAGGAGAACCAGGCCGGCTGGGAGCACCACGACACGTCCCTGGTCGATTCGACTACGGGCCGCATGGACACCCTGCCCACCTTCCGGCGCACCATGGTCGACTCCGGGCTGGAGGATGTGGTGGTGGCCGTGCTGGGCGACTCGGCCACCGTGGCCCGGTACTGGGCGACACCCCTGTCGCTGCTGTTCATAGACGGAGGGCACGGCTCTGAGCCGGCCTGGGCCGACTACCGCTCCTGGGTGCCCCGGGTGTCCATCGGCGGCCGCCTCGCCATCCACGACGTCTTCCCCGACCCGGCCGACGGCGGCCGGCCGCCCTTCGAGCTTTACTCCCGGGCCCTCGAATCCGGCGCCTTCAGCGAGGAAGAAGCGTACGGCAGCCTCCGCGTCCTAATCCGCACCGCTAAAGGGGAGTAGGGGAAGCAACCGCGTAGGCTATGGAGGCCGCCCGGGGTTGGGCCCCCGGGCACAGCGGCGGGCGTGGTCCGAAGGACCCGGGTGCTCGCCGCCAGAGTTAGGGGAAGCAACCGCGTAGGCTATGGAGGCCGCCCGGGGTTGGGCCCCCGGGCCCACGGAGCGGGCACGCCGGCGGAGCCGGCAAATGGGCATGGTCCGAAGGACCCGGGTGCCCGCCGCCATTAGGGGAGTTGGTTGGGCTCCCCGACGGGCTCGGCCAGGGGAACGGCCATGGCCGCCGGCAGCCCCTCGGAACGGAACAGGCCGGCCGCAGGGCCACGGGGGCGTAGGGCGTTGTTGGCCAGGATCACCGCCGCGGCGGTGTAGCTCGAACGCTCCCCGCCGGGGAAGTTGACCCCCTGGGGATGGACCCGTCCGGTCCAGTAGAGGCCGTCCTCGTCTCGCATGGCCTCCAGCCAGGAGAGGATCTCGGCCGCCTGGGCCGGCCGGCCGGCGGCGTCGTAGGCCAGTGCGCACTCCGCCGTCTCCGCGGCCGTCACCCAGGGCTGGTCGGACACGCAGCGCACGCCGATGCCCTCCATGACGAATTCGCTCCAGCGATCGTCCAGGTGGGCCAGGGCCCGGTCACCGGTGAGGGCCGTGGACAGGACGGGGTAGTACCAGTCCATCGCCCAGCGGTCCTTGGGCTCGAAGGAGTCGGGACAGTTGGCCACCACGTGGCCCAGGCGGGCGGCGGCCAACTCCCACTCCGGCTGGTCGTCACCCAGCTCCTCGGCCACGGCTATGGCGCAACGCAGGCTCAGGTAAGCGGAGGACGATCCGGTCAGGAGGGCGTAGCGGGGCAGGCTGGTCTCATGGTCCACGGCCCAGATCAGCTCCCCGCCTGGCAGCTGCAGGCGCAGGGAGAACTCCATGGCCCCCTTCACCATCGGCCAGGCCCACTCCAGGAAGCCCCGGTCCCGGGTGGCCAGATAGTGGAACCAGGTCCCGGTGGCGACATAGGCGATGACGTTGGTGTCCCGGCGGGACTCCTCCACCCGGTCCCCGGCCAGGTAGTAGGTGTACCAGCCCCCGTCGGGGTGCTGGATGCCGGCCAGCCACTCGTAGGCCCGCTCGGCCGCCCGGCGTTGGCCCGAAACCACCAGGGCCATGGCCGCCTCGACATGGTTCCAGGGATCGGCGTGGCCGCCGGGGAACCACGGAATCATCCCGTTGGGCAGCTGGAGGGCAGCGATGGCGGCGGCCGTCTGGGCCACCTGGTCGGCGGCCAGCAGCCTCGGGTCCTGGCTCTCGGGGGCGCTGCGGATCACGGCTTCTCCGCGTAGACGACCAGGCTCTTGCCCAGGACAGGATTGAGAGCCCGCTCGGTCAGACGGGTCACCGGGGGAGCCTTTTCGATGTCCCAGACCAGGAGGCGGTGGTAGGCGCGCACCAGCGGGTGGTCCTCGTTGGCGGTGCCCACCGCGCACTTGAGCCACCAGTAGGGACTGTGCAGGGCGTGGGCGTGGTGCCAGCCGGTGACCTTGAGGCCGGCGGCGCGCATCCGGTCGGCCAGGACGTTGCGGCGGTAGATGCGGATGTGGCCGCCGGGGACGTTGTGGTACTCGTCCGATAGGGCCCAGTTGATGAGCTCCGGGCCGAAGCGGGGAACGGTGACGGCCATGGTCCCTCCCGGGCGCAGGACCCGGGCCAGTTCGCCCAGGGCCGGTCCGTCAGGCGGGATGTGCTCGAGAACCTCGGCGGCGATGATCCGGTCGAAGACGGAGTCGGGGAAGGGCAGGTGCACGGCGTCACCGTTGACGGCCCGGCCCGAGGCACCGGGACCGGCCTCCCCTGCCTCGTCCATGGCGGCAAAGAGGATGGACACGTCCTTGAGCTCGGCCCCATCGGCGTCGAGGGCGACCACCGTCGCCCCCCGGCGCAGAGCCTCGAAGGCATGACGCCCGCCCCCGCAGCCGAGGTCGAGGAGGCGGTCACCGCAGCGCAGCCCGAGGCGGTCGTAGCGGACGGTCAGCATCAGGCGATGTCCCCGGCGACGGGCACCCGGGTGCTTCGCACCACGCCCGCCGCTTCCGGTGGGGACCCCATCCCCACCGGGATGGCCGCTGCCGGCGGGGACCCCAGCCCCGCCGGCCCCGCCTTCCGGTCGAGGAGGTCGTGGTACGCCTCCACCGTCCCCTCGGCGCAGGCCCGCCAGGTGAAGCGTTCCAATACGCGTCGACGGCCGGCTTCCCCCAGCCGGGCCCGGAACTCAGAGTTGTCCAGCGCCGCACCCAGGGCCGCGGCCAGGGCTTCGGGGTCACCGGCGGGCACGAGCAGCCCGGTCTCACCACTGGTCCCGACCACTTCGGGCAGGGCCCCGCCCGTGGTGGCAACCAGGGGCGTGCCACAGGCCATGGCCTCGATGGCGGGCAGGGAGAAGCCTTCGTAGAGGGAGGGCACCACGGCCACCTCGGCCTGGTTATAGAGCCGGACGATCTCGTCATCGCTGACGCCGCTGACGAAGCGGACCGAATCACCCAGACCGAGGCGGGCGACGGTCTCGCCCACCCTCGTTTGGGGGCGGGGCTTGCCCACGATCACCAACTCCACGTGGCGCTCGGTGCGCACCTTGGCCAGCGCCTCCAGCAGGGGGACCAGGCCCTTGAGGGGCACATCGGCAGAGGCCGTGGTCATGAGCCGCCCGGGCACCTTGGCCACGTCGGGGAGGGGTCGGAAGCGGAGGTGGTCGACGCCGACGGGCACGACGGTCATCCGATCCGCGTCGACCCCCATCTGGTCGACCACGTCCCGCTTGGAGGACTCCGAGACGGTCACGATGCTCTCGACCTGGCGGGCCACCTTCATCTGCATGTGCAGGAAGGAATACCAACGCCTGAGGGTCATCCTCCGGAAGGCGCTGGGCGCATGACTGAGCTCGAGATCCCGGTCCACCGTGATGGGGTGGTGAAGGGTCGCTACCAGCGGCCAGCCCTCGGCTATCAGGCCGAGCAGGCCGGTGCCGAAGCACTGGTTGTCGTGAATCACGTCGAAGTCGCCCCGGCGCCCGCTCAACAGTTTGCGCAGGCGCAGGCTGTAGGTCAGCGGCTCGGGGAAGGCGGCCGAGCACATGTAGGCGAACTCGAGGACATCGATGCGGTCCTTGAACTCGCGCAGGTGGGGCACCCGGAAGGGGTCGGGCTGGCGGTACAGGTCCAGGCTGGGCACCGGGGTAAAGCCGACGCCGTCTTCCAGGACCGGATAGGGCTGGCCGCCGAAGACCTCGACAGTGTGGCCCATGGAGGCCAGCTCGGCCGTGAGATACCGGGTGTAGACGCCCTGGCCGCCGCTATGGGGGTTGCCCCGGTAGGCGAGGTACGCGACCCGGAGCGCGTCTCCCCGCCCGGCAGTCATGACGGGACAGCCTTCCCGAGAATTGACCGGCCGGTCAAGGTGCCCCCCTCAACAGCTCCAGCCGCTCGGCTACGTCGGGACGGCCCAACCGCCGCCGGGTCGACTCCCGGGCCTGGCGGGCCACGGCCTGGCGCCGGGCGGCGTCCATGGCGTTGAAACCCATCACGGCCCGGTCCTCGGGAGTGGGCTGGAAGACCAGGGCCTTGATTCCCCGTCGGCGCAGTGCGGAGACCTCCTGGCCCAGGGCGACCCGGGCCAGGCGCCGGCCGGCCATGTCGAGGCTGTTACCCAGGGGCTTGGCCGCCGACATGGGGGCGCTCACCACCACCAGGTCCACGTCCCGCTCGGCCATGAGGTCGGCATTGGTCACCGAGTAGACGCCGCCGTCGACGTAGCTGCGCCCACCTATCTCCACCGGGGTGAAGAAGCCGGGTATGGCGCAGGAGGCGGCCACCGCCTCCGACCAGGGCGCCGGTGGCGCTCCCGGGCTCCCGAATACCACCCGGCGCCCGTTGGACAGGGCGACGGCGCAGATCCACAGCTCGCGGCCGGGCACGGCCTCGGGCCAGCCGTCCCCAAAGACGGGCTGGAGCCAGTCGGTGATCATGGCGGTCGGGACCCGACCCCGGGGCAGCAGGCCGGCCAGCACGGCGCCGGGCCGCAGCCGCCAGGGCCGCAGCAGCGCCTCGGCCAGCATGCCGGGAGACTCGAGTCCGGGCAGCATCGAGCGCCGGAACCCTCCTCCCCCACTCTGTTCGGGGATCCGGCCCGGCTGCCACCCCCGGGACCGGGCCTGGGCGTAGAGGCTCTGGGCCCGGGGCGAGAGTCGCCCGCCCAGGATGGCGGCGGACAGGTCGGCCGGGGTTATCCCGGAGCGCAGCATGCTGGCCACGATGGAGCCGGCGCTGGTGCCTATGAGCAGATCGGCGCCGCCGGCCTGGAAGCCGGTCTCCTCGGCCAGGACCGACAGGACCCCGGCGTGGAAGGCGTGGCCCACCACCCCGCCGGCGCCCAGCACCACGCCGATGCGGGGGACGCTCAGAGCCCCAGCACCAGGCGGGTCACGGCGTCCTTGACCACTGTGGGCGTGAACCGCTGGGCCAGGGCGATGCCCTGGGCGTCGTAGCCGACCAGGTACCGGGCCCGGGGCGCCCGGGAGCCGAGAGCCCGGGTGATCACCTTGGCCACCTGGGCCGGATCCCCCATCACCACCTGGACCAGGCGGGCACCGTCCATGCTGCGGCGGTAGGCAGACTCGTAACGGGACCCGGCCCGGCGGGCCACCTCCCTCTCGGCCTCCTCCCAGATCCCCGTCTTGAATCCCCCAGGCTCGATGAGCGAAACCCTCACGCCGTCCTTGGCCACCTCCATGCGCAGGGCGTCGGACAGTCCTTCCAGGGCGTGCTTGCAGGCCTGGTACCAGCCGGTCAGCGGCGTGGTGGTCAGGCCCATGATGGACGAGACGTTGATGATGCGGCCTCCGCCCTGGGCCCGCATGTGGGGAAGAGCCAGGCGGGCCAGCCGGGCCGGGGCCACCACCATGGTCTCCAGGGCCAGCCTGGCCTCGGCGTCGTCGACGTCCTCTATGGCCCCGGTCACCGAATAGCCGGCGTTGTTGACCAGGGCCCAGGGGGCCAGGCGATCCACGGCCTCGGCACAGGCGTCGGCGTCGGTCACGTCCATGCGGACGGTCTCCACCGCCACCCCGGCCTCGGCGGCGGCCCGGCGCACCTCTTCGGCCTTGGCTTCGGAGCGGACCGAGCCCACCGACCGGTAGCCCCGCCGGGCCAGTTCGAGCACGGTGGCCAGGCCGATGCCCGAGTTGGCCCCGGTGGTCAGAACGGTCCGGGATGCCATGGCCGGACACTATGCCCGCCGCCGTAGGCTCCCGCTCCGTGGGAGGCCTCGACGTCCGTCTCTACCGGGACGTCAACCGCTGGGCTCTACAGACCTCCTTCCTCCACGGCCTCGGGCGGGCGTCGGCCGGCTGGCTGGCCTTCGCCCTGTTGGCCGCCTGCCTGGCCCTGGCCTGGTACCGGGCCAGGCGCCGGCCTGATGCGCCGGTGGCGGTGGCCTCGGCCCTGTGGGGCCTGGCCGCCGCCGCCGTGGCCACGGCGGTGGCCCGGGCCGTGGCTGCCGCCGTGGGCCGGGCGCTTCCGTACCAGGTAGTGGCCCATGCCGAGCTGCTCGTCTCCCGCTCCCACGGGCCCGGCTTTCCGGCCGCCGCCGCGGCCGGGGCCGGAGCCGTGGCCGCCGCCCTCTGGTTCAGCAGCGCCGTCATGGGGGGAACGGCCAGCCTGGCCGCGGTGCTGCTGGCCGCAGCCGGCGTGTACGTGGGTGCCTTCTTCCCCGGAGACGTGGCCTCCGGGCTGATCCTGGGGGTGACGGTGGCTGTCGCTCTCCGACCCCTGGGACTGCGCGTCCTTTCCTGGCTCACGGTCAAGGTGGAGCGCAGCCCGCTGCACCTGGTGGTGGCGGCCCACCGTGTCTGAGGCCCGGTCCGGCCCCAGCGCGCCCGGGAGCGGCTCGTTCCGGTCAGAGGGCGGTGCCGCCCTCTCGTTAGAGGCGGTGGACACCGTGCTCCTCGACGCCGGAGGGGTCCTGCTGCTGCCGGATCCGACCGCACTCCGGGAGGTGCTGGCCCCCGTTGGCATCCACGTGGATGACGAGGCGGCCCGCCGGGCCCACTTCGAGTGCATGGCCGAGCTCGACCGGATGGACCGCCTGGACTGGCCGTCCGTGGACCGTTTCCTGTTGACCCACCTGGGCGCGGCCCCAGAGGCGGTGGACAATCTGGTCGGGGCGGTAGCCGAGCTCTACCTATCCCGCCCCTGGGTGCCCATTGCCGGGGCGGCTGAAGCTCTCCTGGCCCTCCAGGGCGCCGGCTTCCGCCTGGCGGTGGTCTCCAACGCCACCGGAACCATCGAGCAACAGCTGCTGGACGGATCAGTCTGCAGCGTCAGCGGAGGCAGCTGTGCCCGGGTGGAAGTCGTCATCGACTCCGACGTGGTCGGCGTGGAGAAGCCCGATCCGACGATCTTCGAGCTTGCCCTGGAGGCCATCGGGGCCGAGCGGGGGTCCTGTGTCTATATCGGGGACACCAACTTCTTCGATGTCCGAGGGGCCAGAGCGGCCGGCATCGACGTGGTCCACGCCGACCCCTACCGGCTCTGTCCCCGCCTCGACCACGCTCACGTGTCCGGATTGGGTGAGTTGGTCGAGCTACTCGGAGTAACTAACTAGTCACTCAGAGTCATTGACGTGGTGGGGTCAGAGGGGCTTAGTTGGTTCTGAGATGTTTCACTCCCGTCGCCTGGTCACCACCCCTGTCACCTGGGCCGTGCTGGCTGTTCTCTTCGTGGCCGTGCTGGGGGCGGCCTGGGGCACCCGCAAGCTGGCCAGCGACCAGGAGCAGAAGCTTCTCCGCCAGCGGACCGAGGAACTCGGCCTCTACGTCGGCGGCCTTTCCCAGACGGTGGGCGCCGAGCTGGCCCCGCTGGCTACGGCGGCCAGTGCCGGACCCGACCCGGCCAAGTCCTTTGCCTTGGCCGCCAAGCTCACCCCGGCGGTGCAGGGAGTCGCTCTAATCCACTCGAACGGCGCCGGCGGCTTCACGGTGGCCGCCAGCGTCGGTCCGGACCTGACCAGTGGCAAGCGGATCGGACCCGACCTGGCCACCGCCGCCGGCCAGGCTCAGAGAGCCCCAACGTCTTTCGTGATCAGCCGGGTCTACACGGTCAATGGGCACAAGATCGCGGCCATCGTCTCGGCTCATGGGACTCCCCCCGGGTACCTCATCGTGCAGGAGAATCCCGTCTCCGGTCAGGCAGCCACGTCTGCCAACACCACCGGGCCCTACTCGGAGTTGGCGGTGGACCTGTATGAGGGGCGGAGGGCAGTGGCGGACCAGCTGACCCTTGCCAACGCCTCCCCGGCCGCTTTCCGGGGGGCGCGTGCCACCGAGGCGGTGAAGATCGGGGCGACCGACTTCCTTCTGGTCACGGCGGCGCGCACTGCGCTGGTCGGCTCGGTGGAGCTCAACGCCCAATGGGTCGTGCTGGGCGTCGGACTCCTTCTCACCGTTATGCTGGGCGTCCTGTTCGAACTGGCTCAGCGCCGACGGGACTTCGCCCTGGAGTTGGTCGATCAGCGCACGGGCGAGCTCAACCGGTCCCTGGAGACCCTCCGGCTTACGCAGGATCAACTGGTCCGCAGCGAACGGCTGGCCGCCATCGGTGAACTGGCCTCCGCCGTCGGCCACGAACTGCGCAATCCGCTGGCCGTCATCAGCAATGCGCTGTATCTGGTGCGCCGGGCCAGCTCGGACTCGGTGGACCCCCGTGTCGTTCTGCACCTGGATACGGCCGACCGGGAGGTGTCCGCCGCCACGCTCATCGTGTCCGATCTGCTGGAGTACTCGCGCAGCCGGGAGCCCATGATGACCGAGGTGGATCTGACCGAGCTCATGGAAGAGGCTCTGTCCGTTGCCCCTCATCCTCCGGCCATCTCGGTGGACTGGCAGGCGTCTTCCGAACCGGTCACCGGCCCGGTCGACCGGGACCAGTTGCGCCAGGTGTTCCTCAATCTGCTCACCAACGCCTACGACGCCATGCCCGAAGGCGGCTCCCTGGTCCTGGGAGTGAACCGGGAGAGCGACGGCAACGTGCGGATCAACGTCAGCGACACCGGCACCGGAATGGAGGATGAGACCAGGTCGCGAATCTTCGAGCCCTTCTTCACCACCAAGGCCAGAGGGGTCGGCCTGGGCCTGGCCGTCACCAACCGGATAGTCACTGCTCACAGCGGGCAGATCGAAGTCGAGACGAAGCCGGGGACGGGCACGACCTTCACCGTCCATCTGCCCGGCACCCACAACGGCACCGCACCCGGACCGCCGAGGTGAGCGATCTGGACGCGGTCGGACCGGCCGTGCTGGTGGTGGACGACGAGGCCGGCATGCGGGACACGCTCACCGACATCTTCATCGATGCCGGCTACCGGGTGTCCTCGGCCGGAGACGGCTTCGAGGCTCTCGACCGGCTGCGGGAAGGGCACTTCGACGTGGTGATCATGGATATGCGCATGCCCGGTAAGGACGGAGTCAGCACTCTGGAGGAAATGGGTCCCCCTCCCCCACCGGTGATCATGATCACGGCCTATGCCGTGGATGAACAGCTCAGGCGGGCGGCTGCCTCTCATGCCTACGCGGTTCTCCACAAGCCCTTCGGGGTACCCCATCTCCTACGACTGGTGGAGACGGCGCTCAACGCCACTCCGGAGGATGGAACGAGGCAATGACCGGTCCGACGCCGATGGTCATGACGCCGATGGTCAGGGGCGGGAAGTGAACGGCACGGCCACGGCCTCCGAGGACGCGGTGTTGGTGGTCGATGACGACCCTGGCATGCGCGACACCATCGTTGCCATCCTCATGGAGAACGGGATCCTGGCCGAATCGGCCGGATCGGGGGCGGCGGCCCTGGCCCGGGCTCCCAGCCTCCACGCCGCCGCCGTCCTGGTCGACCAGCGCCTGCCCGACACGCTCGGTGTCGACCTGTGCGGCCGCCTCAAGGCAGGGGACAAGGACCTCCAAGCCATCCTGCTGACCGGTTATGCCACCTTGGAGACGGCCATAGCCGCCGTCGGCCAGGTAGACGAGTTCCTGACCAAGCCGGTGCCGGCGGAGCAACTCATCCGGGTGGTGAGAGCGGCACTGGCCCGGCGCCGGCTGCGCAGGGAAAACGCAGCCCTGCTCGAACAGCTGCGGCAGGCCAACTTCGACCTGGCCGACAGCGTCGCCCAGCGCAACCGGGACCTCAAATCCCTCAGCGCTATGGCCGAAGCCCTCTCCAGCGCCACCGGCCTGGATGAGGTGGTCCGCATAGTCGCCCGCTCGGCGGTGGAGGCCAGCGGGGCCACCGGGGGGGCGGTGTACCTGGCCCGCCCGGGGCCTCCCGGTTTGGAACTGGGCGGGCGGGAGGGAGCCGGTGACTATCCGCTTTCGTTCCCCGACTGGCCGAGCGCCGAGGCCGGCTTGTACTCGCACGGGGCCAGCCGCCTGTCCGAGTTGAACGTGGCCGGCCAGCGCGTGGGGCTGCTCGTCCTGACCAATCTGTCGGCGCCCAGGGGAGAACTGCTCGAGACCGTCGCCACCCAGGCGGCCCTGGCCGTGCAGAACGCCCAGCGCCTGGCACGCGAGCGAGAGACGGTCGAGCGCCTCGAGGAGCTGGCTCGGTTAAAGAGTGCCTTCCTGGCCAGCGTCTCCCATGAGTTGCGGACCCCGCTGGCGGCCGTAGTCGGATTTGCCGAAGTCCTGGAAGCCAGGTGGACCGACCTGCTCGCCGCCGACCGGGACCACATCCTTTCCAGGATGGTGGCCCAGGGGGACCGGCTGCGCCGCCTAATCGAAAACCTGTTGGATTCCACCAGTCTGGAGATGGGGACGCTGCGGGTGCGGACCGAACGGGTGGACATCACCGAGGTGCTCCGTTCGGTGATCGACGCACACCCCGACAGGCCGAACATTCTGCTGGACACGGCCGAGCACGTGCCCGCCGTCACCGCTGATGTCACCCGCCTGGCCCAGGTGATAGCCAACCTGATCGACAACGCCATCCGGCATGGCGCCGAGGGCTCAGGCATCGTGACCGTGAGCTGCTTCGCCGCCGGCACCGGGGAGGTGGAGGTGACCGTTGCCGATGAGGGCCTCGGCATCCCGGCGGCCTTCATGCCCAGGGTCTTCGAGGCCTTCACCCAGGCTGAGGATCCCGACCACCATCCCGGCGGTATCGGCCTCGGGCTACACGTGACCAGGGGGATAGTCGAGGCCATGGGTGGCACGATCGGCGTCCAGAGCCAAATCGGCGTAGGAAGCACCTTCTGGGTCCGCCTACCCGTGGCCAGGAACGACTGAATCAACCGCCATCGGGCCGGCGGCCCGATTAGATCATGCGGTCAGGGCGCCCCCCGGCTCCCAGGGGCAGTATCGGAGATGACGGTCAAGGATCTCCGAGCGGGTCAGGCTAGGAGACACCACTTCCTGGCCGCAGGCCGGGCAGCACACCGAGATCAGTACCGAGCCGGACCTGTGCCGTGGCGCCATGCACTGAGCATTCGACGCCGAGTGGCGGCTGTCCTGCCCCGGCTGGCGGCGGCCTTCCGGTCGAGATCGTCTAGTAGTGGGAGGCAGACCCCCGGTCTCCGTCATTGGCCTCGGATCGGGACCGGTGCACGGACAGGATGCCGTTGAGAGCCTCGGCCAACTCGCGAGGAGGCATCCCTTTCTCCAGCAAGCCATCCGGCCCGGAGGGATGGCCAACCATGGGTAGAGCCCTCTCCCTCTCCACGGTGTGGAAGACCAGAGCGGAACGGGGACAGGCCTTGCGCAGTTTCGGCAGCAACGCCATTCCTCCACCGCCCACCATCACCAGATCGATGAGGACCAAGTCGGGCTCGACCTCGCTGGCCAGGGCCAGCCCGGCCACCACCTCGGCCGCCTCGACCACCTCATGGCCTTCGAGACCCAGACCGACGCTCAGAAGGTACCGATAGTCGGCCTCGTCATCGATCACCAGAATCCGCAAAGCGGGCCCCCTCCCCTGGATGGCATGGCCAGCATTCACCACTGGCCGAGCGCGGCGCCAACCCGCCCGACCAGACTGGCGGCATGGCCACCCGGAAACAGCCAGGCACAGACCCATCCGAACCGAGAAGGATCGTGCTCCTCGGAGGCGCCTTCCGCCCGGACGGCGCCGGCGGCTGGCGAGCCGGCCCACTGCTCCGCTATGTGCTGGCCATGAGCGGCCAGGAAGCGCCGCGGGTCTGCGTCATCAACACGGCCACCGGAGATGATCCCGCCTACTACACGCGGGCCTACGCCGCCCTAAACGCGGCTGGGGCCCGGACCAGCCACCTCGCCCTTTTCCCCATGCCATCATCCCTCGACCCGGCCGGGCTGCTGCTCGACCAGGACATCATCCTGGTGGGCGGGGGCAGCGTCGCCAACCTGGCGGCGGTGTGGCAGGCCCACGGCCTCGGCCCCATCCTGCGTCGGGCCTGGGAGTCCGGCGTGATCCTCAGCGGATCCAGCGCCGGCGCCCTGTGCTGGTTCGAGAGCGGCACCACCGACTCGTTCGGCTATGAACTGCAGCCCTTCACCGCCGGTCTCGGGTTGCTGGCAGGCAGCTACTGCCCGCACTACGACAGCGAGGAACGCCGGCGGCCCACCTACCATCGTCTGGTAGCAAATGGCACTCTGCCCGGGGGCTGGGCCCTGGACGACGGTGCCGCCTTGCGCTTCGACGGTACCGAGATGGTCGATGCCGTCTGCGACCGCGAGGGCGTTCACGCCTACCGGGTGATCTCGGAGCAAGGCGAGGCGCGGGAGACTCGGGTCGAGGTCCGCCGGCTGCCCGACACCGAGTGAGTCGATGACCAGGGTGCCGACCTCCCGGAGGGAGACCACCACTAGGGTCCCCCGATCATGCGACAGGACCGGGTCCACCCATGAGCCGCCCGAGCGGCCGGGCCCGGCCGACGGCCGGCCGGCGGGACCCGTCGCCACCGGGCCGCCGGCGCGTCGGTGGTCATCGGGTCGGGCGGCCGAGCGGAGGGCGGCACCAGACCCGCCCACCCGGCTGGAAGTGGCTGTTTCTGGGTCCGGGGGCGTTGACGGTGGGCGTCGCCCTGGCCCTGGTCCTGGCTTGGCGTGTCGATTCCAACGCCCAGACCAGTGGGGAGCAGCAGGCTGCCGGCCTGGAGGGCCAGCTGGGTAGCGCGCCGAGCGCCGGCGTCCCGCTGCCCTCGCCTCTCAAGGCCTACTCCATCACCTACCGGATAACCGAGCCCAACACCCCGACGCAGATTGAAAAGAAGCTGATCCAACGGCCTTTCTACGGGTCCGACCTCACCTACTCATCGAGGGGACAGGTGTCCTCGGGAGCCGTGACCGGCCCGAGTGGGGCCTACATCTTCGAAAGCTCCCCCCAGCCTCACTGGGGTCTGCTGGAGACCGGCACCTTCCGAGCCACGGGCGATGACCAGGCCGCCCCGGCACTGGCACTGGCCGTCCAACACGGCCTGGCCCGGGTGATCGGCAGTGCTCAGGTCCTCGGCCGGACCTGCACCGTGGTGCGAACCAACGGACCGGTGGGTGACACCGTGGCCGCCCCCACGGCGTCGGATTACACCGACATCTACCTGGACGACGCCACCGGCCAGGTCTTGAACGAGGTATGGGTGCTCAACGGGGAGTTGGTGCGCCAGCGCCTGGCGACGGCCTTCGACCCTCATCCGCGCATCGGGGCGGGCGCTTTCACGGTGACCTCGTCCGGGCCGGTGGTGCCGGCCGGAACCAGCGGGAGCACCGTGGTCGTCAACCTCAAGGCTTCCGACATCGCCCACCTACCGGTGTGGGCGGTGCCGCCCCCGCGGTTCCACCTGGACGGAGTGCAGGCCCAGGTGACCGATCAATCCGAACCCGGCGCGGCGACGGTGGCGCCCGCCACCACCGTGGTCGCCCACTACGTAGACGGACCGAACCTCATGGACATCAACCAGGGAACGGTCAACCCACCTCCGTCGGGAAGCCTGCGGATAGCCCTGCCCGGCCATCGTTACGGGAGTCTCACCATCGACCTGGTGGCCAGTTACATCGACCTCAGCATCGACGGACAACCGGTACGACTGGAGGGTCCCAACCTGCACCTTCTGTTGGAACTGGCGGCCCGGCTTCGGCTCCAACCTCAGGCGGCATCGCCCGGCGGGTGACTTGACACCGACGGCCAGGCCCCGTCCAACAGCAACGGTCACGCCCGGTAGGTTGGCGGCATGGACTACAAGTTTCTGGGCCGGACCGGTCTGCGAGTAAGCCCCCTGTGCCTGGGCACGATGAACTTCGGGCCCCGAACCAACGAGGCGGACAGCTTCGCCATCATGGACCGGGCGCTCGAGGACGGCATCAACTTCTTCGACACGGCCAACGTCTACGGCGGTGGCGAGACAGAGACGATCATCGGCCGGTGGCTGGCCCAGGGAGGTCAGCGCCGGGAGAAGATCGTGCTGGCCACCAAGGTCTACAACGGCAGGGACCCCTGGCCCAACACTTCCCGGCTGTCAGCACGACACATCCGGGACGCCTGTGACGCCAGCCTTCGCCGGCTGCAGACCGATCACATCGACCTCTATCAGATGCACCACGTAGATCGCGACACCCCCTGGGAGGAGATCTGGCAGGCCATGGATCTGCTGGTGGCCCAGGGCAAGGTGGTCTACGTCGGCAGTTCGAACTTTGCCGGCTGGCACATCACAGCCGCCACCGAAACCGCTCGGCGGCGTGGCTCTCTCGGCCTGGTGTCCGAGCAGAGCCTCTACAACCTCACGGCCCGGACAGTCGAGCTCGAGGTGCTGCCGGCCTGTGAGGCCTACGGCATAGGTGTGCTGCCCTGGAGTCCCCTGGGCGGCGGCTTGCTCGGCGGGGTCCTGAACCCCGGCGGCGGGTCCGACGGTCGAAGAGGTGCTGATGCCATGAAGGGACGCATCGAGTCCAAGCGGGACCAGCTGGAGCAGTGGGAGAAGCTCTGCGCCGAACTGGGCGAGGAACCGTCCAACGTCGCCCTGGCTTGGCTGATCTCCAATCCGGTGGTGACCGCCCCCATCCTCGGGCCCAGGACGCCAGACCAGTTCACCAACAGCCTGAGGGCTCTCGAGATCAGCCTCGAGGCCGAGACCCTCTCCCACCTCGATGCCATCTTCCCCGGTCCCGGGGGCGCCGCCCCAGAGGCCTACGCCTGGTAGTCGGTCCGCCCCGGACGTACCCAACCGGCCCGGTCGGGGTCAGGTCGGGCCGGTGACCCACAACATCAGCACCGCCGCAGCCATGGCCAAAGGGGCCGTCGCCGCCCCCAGGCGGACAGCGCGGCCGATGGAGGGCTCAGCCCCGGCCTGGCGGGCCGTGCGGAGCCAGATGATCCAGGCCAGCGAGCCCGAGACCATCAGGTTCGGCCCCAAGTCGAGTCCGACCAGGACGGAGTAGGGGTGCGCCAACCGGCCGGCACCCAGTAGCGAGGCGGCCGGCAGGTTGTTGACAGCCACGGAGGCTGCCGCGGCTAGGCCAGCCGACGCCCAGGAGTTCAGGTGGCCCATCAACTGGGCCGGTCCGGTCCAGGTTCGGGCCAGGGCACCCAGTCCCACCGCCACGCCGAGCAGACCGATCAGCACCGGTAGATCCAGGACCTCCAGGACCGCCCCCGGTGACACTCGCCGCCGGGCCAGCCGCCAGAGGATGAGGGCCAAACCCAGTCCAAGGACCGGCAGCGCCGGGGAGCGAACGGCCAGAACGAGGCCGATGGCCCCGGCTATCCCCACCAGGCCCAGACCGACGGCTGGCCGGGCCCGGCCATCGTTGACGTCGGCGTGCACCCGTCGGGCCGCGACCGGGCTGGGTCTCTGCGATCCAGCCACCACCGCCCCGGCACCGGCCGAGGCCGAGGGCGCCCGCCTGCCCCACCACCAGACCCCTGCGCCAGTGATGAGCAGCGCCGCCGCCCACGGTAGCGACATCCGCCGGAGGAAGTCCACGCCCGAGATGTGGAGCGGGCCCAGGACGATGAGGTTGGTCAGGTTGGAGCCGGGCAGGAGCAGCGAGCCAGCGTTGGCGAGCAGCACGCAGCCGTACAGGAGGGGCGACGCCAGGGCCGGCCTCTGCCGGCCGGCTTGGACCAGGACCGGGGTCAGGAAGGCGACCGAGGTGTCCAGGTTGAGGGTGGCGGTCACGACGCCGATCAGGAGCATGGCCATGGCCAGCAGCAGCCCGTCCGACTGGAAGCGGTCCGACAGCCATCGTCCAGCCGTCTCGAAGAGGTGGTCCTGCTGCGCCACCAGGCCGATCAGGAGCAGGCCGGCCACCAGGAGGAAGGCCGGGGAGTCCTGGGCGGCAGCCGCCTGAGCCCTCCCGGGGTCGGAGAGGGTGGCGGCCACAGCCCCCACCACTCCGCCGCACAACAGGATCAATCGGAACCGGCCCACCGTCCACAGATTGGCCGACGGCGCCACCCCGGTGAGACAAGTGGCACACCCTCGCCTACCCTGACCCGCCGAGGAGCATGGGGCTCCTGAATCTCTGGGGGTACAAGAGTGGCCTCGAGTCCGGGTGCGTTAGGGCGGCGCTATCTGCCCTTTATCGCCCTAGCGGCGGTGCAGGTGATCGTCATCGCCCTGGCCCCCTCGCGGGGAGGCGTGAACGCCTCGGCCGGCCAGTACGGCACCGGTTCCAGTACGGCGGCCAACGGGGCCAGCGCAATCGGCTCCACGGGCGCCGGGAACTCCGGGGGGCTGGGAGGGACAAACTCCTCGAGTTCGTCCCTGTCGGGTTCAGTGGCCTCCGGCTCCGGGTCGGTCTCGGGCGGCGGCGGCTTGACCTCGGGCGGCACCTCCGGACTGGGCGGTACCGGCACGGGCGGAACCACCGGCTCGTCGCGCCCGGTCGATCGAAGCGACTGCGCCCCGGACGGCCAGCAGAACGGACCCATCGGCTACAAATACATGCCCCCGTGCGTCCCGGTATGGCACGGCGGTAACAACGGTGGCGCAACCATGCAGGGCGTCACCTCAACCCAGATCAACTACGTCGTCTACAAGGTCCAGGCCAATGCCGAGGTGGACGCCATCCTCCAGACCCAGGGTCTGGCCGCCACCACCGAGCAGTCCTGCGAGGCCGACCAGGTCTTCAACCAGGTCATAAACAAGTACTGGTCGGAATACGGTCGCCATTTCGTGCCCCTGGACGGGAGCGGGGCCAACAATGGCGCCACCAACCAAAGCCCCTGCAATTTTCCCTACTACCAGGGCCAGTGCTCGGAGACACCCCCGGATCCCGCCTGTGAGGTGGCCGACGCCAAGGTCATCGCCGCCATGCACCCAGCCTTCGTCATAGGCGCCGGGGTCACGTCCCAGTTCGCCAATGAACTGGCCGCCCTGCACGTTATCGACCTGGGTGGCGGGGAACAGCCCGAGCAGTACTACCAGGCCGACGCTCCCTATTTCTACGGGATCCTCATGGACGGGACCCGCCAGGCTCAGTACGACGCCGAGTTGTATTGCAAGGACCTGGTCAACAAGCCGGTCAAATGGGCCGGCCCCGATGTGGAGACCACTCGGGGTTGGGGAAGTCCGCCGACGGCGGCGCCGATCCGCAAGCTGGCCGTCCTGTTCCCCGAGACTGACGGGGATCCCACCTACAAGATCTATGTCGACATCTTCAAGTCGCTGGTGACCGGCGGGGAATGCAACACCAAGGGCGGGGTCCTGGAGATTCCATACCAGTCCGATATCACGACGGCCCAGCAACAATCGGACAACGTCGTTCAGCAGCTGATCCAGAACAAGATCACTACCGTCGAATGCTTCTGTGACCCGATCGCCCCAGTATTCCTGACCAATACCATGCAGGAGCAGAACTACTTCCCGGAAAATCTCATCGCCGGAGTCGGACTGATCGACTACGACGTCCTGGGCCGGTTGTACGCCACGGGGGAGTGGCAGCACGCCTTCGGGCTGTCGGACCTGGCTGTCTCCAGCAAGCTGCAGGACAGCGACTCATACCACTGGTACGAATCGGTCAACTCCCCCAACACGCCCGATGCAACTGAGGACGCCACCGTCCCTTACTTCTCCATCATGGCCACGGCGTTCCAGGTGGCCGGCCCACAGCCCAACCCGGCGCGAATACACGAAGGTCTCCAGAACATCCCGCTGTTCGGAGGGTGGGCCAAGTACCACGACAACACCGTCTACGAAGTGGGCTTCCAGGGCTCGAGTCCGTGGACAGCCCTTCGCGATGCCCGGTTGGTCAACTGGAGTTCGACCCGGCCGTCCGAGGTAGACGGTAAACCTGGGTCCTACTGTCCGCTGAACGGGGGCGAACGGTACGACCCGGGGCAGCTACCAAGTGGGGCTCTGTTCTTCGACACCACCGCCAATGGCTGCTAGCGCCGCCGCCGTGCGGGACATAGCGGGCCAGATCGCCCGCACCGCGGTGGCTCAACAGACCCAGCGGCTGTGGAAGGGCCGAATCAGCGGCAGCGTGGCCAAGGCTGTCGTAGGCATCGGAGGACTGTGCCTGGTCTTGGCTCTGATCATGCGGACCAACGAACCACCCGCCGGGATCTTCGTCTATGGCGGGATCATCGGCCTGCTCTATGCCCTCCTGGCCTTCGGGCTTATCCTCATCTACCGCGCCAACCGGATAATCAACTTCGCACAGGCCGAGATGGGGGCCACCTCAGGCGTGCTCGGAGTTCTGTTGATCAAGGTCGACCACGTCCCGTACCTGGTCGCCCTGGTAATCGCCCTGGGCTCGGGCATCCTGGCCGGGGTCGTAATCGACTTCCTCATCATCCGGCGCTTCGCCAAAGCGTCCCGCCTGGTCCTCTCGGTGGCCACCATCGGTCTGGCCCTCATCTTCTCCGCCCTCCAGCTCTACATGCCCAAGTGGATGGGAGCGGGATTCCTGATCAGCCCGGCCCCCCCGAAGACCCCCTTCTCCAGCCTGCATTTCACCATCGGCCACTTCCTTCTCGACGCCAACTCCATCGTGGCCGCCGTGGTGGTCCTCCTCGTCATGGTCGGCCTGGCCGCCTTCTTCCGCTACACCGACATCGGCATAGCCGTGCGGGCCACGGCCGAGAACTCTGACCGGGCCGCCCTGCTGGGCATCCCGGTCAAGAGGATCTCCACCGTGGTCTGGGCCCTGGCCGCCGCTCTCTCGGCTTTGGCCATCTTCCTCCGGGTGCCAATCATCGGCCTGCCCATCGGCACCTTCGTCGGGCCGGTCATCCTCCTTTACGGACTGGCCGCCGCCGTCATCGCCAGGATGGAGAGCTTCGGAGTCGCCCTCTTTGCCGGCCTCGCCCTCGGCATTCTGGACCAGACCATCTACTACTTCTCCCGGGACCCGACCGTCTCGGCCGCCGTCATCCTCCCGATCATCCTGGCCTTCATGCTCGTCCAGCGCCGCCAGCTGTCCAGAGGGGAGGACACCGGCCTTTCCACCTGGTCGAACAGCCAGGAGTTCCGACCCATCCCGGCTGAACTCAAGAACCTGCCCGAGGTCCAGTGGGGACGCTTCGGGCTGGGCCTGGCCACTTTGCTGCTCCTGATCTTCGGTTACAACCTCCTGTCGTCCACTCAGCAGATCCTGTCCTCGGCCGTGGTCATCTACGGGATCGTGGCCGTGTCACTGGTCATCCTCACCGGATGGGCGGGACAGATCTCCCTCGGCCAGTGGGGCCTGGCCGCCGTCGGCGCCGGCCTGGCCGGAAATCTGGCCGCCCGACACAACCTGGACTTCTTCCTCACCCTGGTCATCTCGGGAGCGGCCGGGGCGCTGGTAGCCGTGGTCATCGGCCTGCCGGCGTTGCGGATACGCGGCCTGTATCTGGCCGTGACCACCCTGGGTTTCGCCATAACCATGCAGGACTACTTCCTCTCCCCGAGTTACTTCGGCTCCCTGCTGGCACCCGAAACGCAGGCCATCAACCGGCCCATCCTCTACGGCGTCTACAGCCTGGTGGGAGACCGGACCTTCTACTACGCCTGCCTGGTGGTGCTGGCCCTGGCTGTGATCTCCGCCCGCGGCCTGCGGCGCAGCCGCTTCGGCCGGGTGTTGGTGGGCCTGCGGGACAACCAGAAGGGCGCTCAGGCTTTCGGAGTCTCACCCTCCAAGGCCAAGCTGTGGGCCTTTGCCATCTCCGGATTCTGGGCGGCCGTGGCCGGTGCCATGTTCGCCTACTACCAGGGATCGACCCCGACCGAGTCCTTCCCCCCCGAGTTGAGCCTGACCCTGCTCATCATCGTGGTCATCGGCGGGGTGACCTCCCTGCCCGGGGCTCTCCTCGGCACCGCCTTCTACGGCATCCTGCAGTACAGCGACCTGAGCCCCGCCTTCCAGCTGCTGGCCAGCGGACTGGGCGCCCTCATCCTGCTGCTGTTCTTCCCCGGTGGCTTGGCCCAGATCTTCTACGGGCTCAGAGACGCCATGCTCCGCCTGGTCGCCACTCGGCGGGGAATCATCGTGGCCAGCCTGGTGGCCGACCAGCGGGCCCCGGATGAGCCCGAGGAGGACCGGGACTTCCTGATCGCGGCCGTGAATGTGTCGGAGGGAGCCGAGCGGCTGGCCGTGGTCGGAGAAGAGGAAGTGGTCGGCGTATGAACCCGCTGGGCTTCTTGCGGAACAAGTTCTACCGGGACACCGGTGGAGCGGCCATTTTCGCCCTGGTCATCCTGTCGCTGCTGTATTTCTTCGACGAATTCGATACCGCAGCCTTCGGCGTCCTCGCCCCCAACATCGAGCACAGCTTCCATCTCACCGATCAGAAGTTCGTCGCCCTAATCACGGCCAACACGTCACTGCTCATCCTGGCCGCCATCCCGGTCGGTTACCTGGCCGACCGTATCCGCCGGGTACCCCTGGTCATCATTTCGGGGATCCTGGCCGGACTCTTCTCCTTCCTGACCGGGGTGGTCGGCACCGTCGCCCTCCTCACGGTTGTCCGCCTGGGCAACGGCCTCGGCCTCATCGCCAATGGCCCCATCCACAACTCGTTGCTGTCGGACTACTACGCGCCTGACCGCCGGGCCCCGGTCTATGCCACCCACGCCAACGCCGTATACGTCGGCGCCATCTTCGGCAACATCGTGGCCGGCGTCATGGCCACTCTCTTCGGCTGGCGGGGTGCCTTTTACGTCCTCATCATCCCGATCATCATCACCGTCATCTTTGCCGCCCGGCTGCCCGAGCCGGTCCGAGGCCAGACCGACAACGCCGATGCCGCCGATGAGGTCAAGGCCGAGGACCCGGTGCCATTCCGGGAGGCGTCCCGCATCCTCTGGAACGTGCCGACGCTCAAGCGCCAGTTCATCGGCACCGCCTTCCTGGGGGCCGGCGTAGTCCCGCTGGCGGCCTACCTGCCTCTCTTCCTCCAGCGCGCCTTCCATGTCGCCCCTTTCGGCAGAGGTGTCATCGGCAGCGCCGACGCCGCCGCCACCTTCGTCGGGGTGCTGCTGGGCGGGCGCTGGGCTTCAAAGTGGTTCGCCAAGAGCATGGGCGAGCCGGTCCGTCGGGCCTCCTACGCCCTGGCCGCCACCGGTATCGGGCTTCTCCTGGTATCCCTCAGCCCGGCCCTCTGGCTGACCGTGTTGTTGGGGATCATCACCAGCTTCGCCATCGGAACCTTCTATCCCTCCTACTACGCCGTCCTGTCCCTGGTCATCCCGGCCCGGGTGCGGACCCTCGGCTTCAGCTTCGGGGCGCTGTTCCTCGTCATCGGGGTGGTTTTCCTCTTCTTCTTCACCGGGCTGTCTTCCATCTCCGACCGGGACGGCATCCGGGCCGGCATCGGCGTGCTGGTGCCGTTCTGGCTCATTGCCGCCGCCATCGTCTACTCATCGGCCCGCTTTACCGCCAACGACGTGTCCAGCGCCTTCCGCCTGCTCGGAGTGGGCGCCGAGCTCCGGCGCCAGCGGTTGGAGGCGGGGGACCGGTCGCTCTTGCTCTGCACCGGCATCGATGTCGCCTACGACTCGGTGCAGGTGCTCTTCGGGGTCGATCTCGAGGTTCGCGAGGGCGAGATAGTCGCCCTGCTGGGCACCAACGGGGCGGGTAAGTCCACCCTGCTCAAGGCCATTTCCGGATTGATCCAGGCCAGTTCGGGGGCCATCTTCTTCGACGGTACCGACGTCACTTATGCCGATCCCAAGAAGGCGGTGGCCGCCGGGATTGTCCAGATGCCCGGTGGTCGCAGCGTCTTTCCCACCCTGACAGTGGCCGAGTGCCTACGCCTGGCCGGCTGGTCATACAAGCGGCGGGACCCGGCTCACGTGAAGGCAGCCACCGACCAGGTCCTCGAGTACTTCCCCGTTTTGCGTGACCGGTGGGACCAGCTGGCGGGCAATCTCTCCGGTGGGGAGCAGCAGATGCTGGGTCTGGGCATGGCCTTCATCTCCAAGCCGCGCCTGCTCCTCATCGATGAGCTCAGCCTCGGCCTGGCCCCCACGATCGTCGGGCGACTGATCGAGATCGTAAGGGCCATCCATGCCACCGGCACCACCATCGTGATAGTCGAACAGTCCGTCAACGTGGCTCTGACCCTGGCTGACCGGGCCGTATTCATGGAAAAGGGGGAGGTGCGCTTCTCGGGACCGACCGCCGACCTGCTGGGCCGGGAGGACATCCTGCGCTCGGTCTTCCTGGAGGGCTCCACGGCCGGCCAGGCCGGAAGCAACGCTCCTGTCACCCGCAGTGGAGTGGCCGTAGCCCGGACCACGCCCCTGGAGCAGATCGAACAGCGCCCCACCCTGCTCGAGTTGAACGGAGTCACCAAGCACTTCGGTGGCATTGCCGCCGTCAACTCGGTCAGCTTCAGCCTGCACCGGGGCGAGATCCTCGGCCTCATCGGACCCAACGGGGCCGGAAAGACGACC